>Ga0302188_10000301_pt1 | contig 42571 bp, 25 predicted proteins | sample II_Bog_E2_1_FD_198783 | JGI IMG/M metagenome (GOLD analysis project Ga0302188, IMG submission 198783) | Peat permafrost microbial communities from Stordalen Mire near Abisko, Sweden - II_Bog_E2_1 | ecosystem: Environmental > Terrestrial > Soil > Wetlands > Peat | place: Sweden: Abisko... | reverse complement strand
ATGATGAAGATTTATTACGATCGAAAATAAATCAAAAAATCAGTTCATAAAGTAAGTCTAATATGAAAGATTTCACAATTTCTTGAGATTATAGAGAGATAATAAAAAAACATTCTTTAGAATAAAATAGGAATAGTTATTTCTGTAATAGTTTTAATGAAGGTTTCATTACTTCCTCAATGAATTTTTTTGCTCAACAAATTTATGATAATCTAATAAAATTACTTCAAAAATAACAGCTATATCAATTTAGAATGGATGAAATAATAGACTAAAAAAATCCATCAACTATTGAATTTAACTATTTTTTATTCTATACTGTCTTTAAATTCAATTAATATTAATCATTTTTTTCTTTTTTTCTTTTTAAAGTTATTTAAAATAATTGATGTAACATTTAATTTTTTCTCAGTCATTACAAGATTATGCGAATATTATGGAAAGAGCAATAAATTATTGGGATTCCACCATTACCCCGAACACAAACTCTGATGTCATCTCTTAACTTCATAAAGTTGCACTAATCAATTTATCTTCTTCTTTTTTCCTTTACTTCTTTTCATTTTATCTCTGAACTCTGCAGGATCTATTTTTTATAATTAAACTTAACGACCTAAGAGTTATTTTAGTATTACTGGTTAATTTTACGATTTTTGTTTTGTTTTTGGCTTTAAAAATTAGGATTAAGCTTTTCCTTTTCCTTTACCTTTGACTGAAGTTATGTTTTATTTGTTCCGGATATTTTTGACCATTTTTGTTATATTTTGCATTTTAGTTGTCTGATTAAATATTTTATATTTTTTTTCACTTTTCTTTCCAAGTATTGTTATTTTATATTCAACTTTGATGTTTCCTATCTTCAATTCAATGAAAATTTCCGTGAACTGTAAAATGTATTTATTTATTATTTCGCAAGAAATTATAATTTAATTGTTTCTCATTTTGTGATTGATAAGATTATTCTTTTTATTGATATTTTACCATTTCTTATAATTTCTATCAGATAAGATTCCACAGTAAATATATGCAATCTATAACTTTTTCTGTTAAATTCTTAATTTTCAATTTTTTCTGAATAGTGAAAAATTTTTTTTAAGAGGCATAATTTGCAATCTTTTTAATCTTTTTTATTAAGTTCTAATTCGTTTGCTTTTTATCTTTAGTTAGTAATGATAGGTTTTGTGATATTTTATTTATTTGTTAGCCTTAGCCATGTACATATAGATGTGTTTTTCTGATAATATTCATTCTCGTCTCGGTATTTTCTTCCTAAGCCAGTCCTTCCATATTCTTTTAACGGATCAGTGGCTCTTAATACTATAAATGTTTATAACTATTTTGATTATAAGTGGATATTTTTGTAAATTGATGTCAAATCCAATCATGGTGTTCAATGTTGTTTGATATTTTTCATTAATAAAGGAGATACATTCATGTAAAACATTCCAATTAGCTTTCAATTCTGATCTTATCATTTCTTTGCACTACTACCTCACATTCAGGTCAATGGCCTCTTCGATCACCATAATAAGCGATATTATAAGCAATTCCCATACTATTGGTAATATACTTTAAATTGGCTTTATGCATTTCTCCGAAATCATAGCGAAAGTTTTTTTCATTTTTTTTATATCTTATTAAGCTATTCCTTCTTTTTCTCCAATTTATTCGTCCACTTGATGATCTCTCTTTTTTACTTCTGATGTTTATTGGTTAAATTTACAATAGAGAGAATAATTCAGACTGCTTTTCATGAAATTTTTGATCTTTAAATAAAGCCTGTTAATCATCTGCTCGGTCAAAGCATTAAAAATTATTTAAAGAGAAAAAATACAATATTTTTGTTAATGATTGCCTGAATATTTATTTTGTCTTTAAATTGTTCACAAATTTTTGGAAAATTTTATCGAGGAATGCTCAAATATCCTTTTTCAAAAAAATGATTTCCAGATCAATACTGTAAGTTTTATTTTTCAAGAGTGATTTGTTTTTATTAATCGAACTCTGATTGACTCCACGATTGGCTACAATAAATTTGAGAAAAATATTTCCAATCGTACATATCTTCAATCTAAAGTTAAAGTGTGCTTGGTAGCTGTCTTTTTTTCGATATAGAGTAAATGCTGTTGAAGGGCCTTTATAGTATTATGTGATCTAGTTTTCAGACAACTAAATATTTATTATTTAAGTAATGAAATTCTCTCCGGATCAGTAGTAATGCTTTTCAAAAGATATATGGCATAAAGTAGATATCTTGAAGAATATTTATGCTACACCAAGTATTGAATTTTAAAGATAAATCACACACATTTGGATATTGCTGACTTCAAGAGGAAAATTTTATTTTCTAAGTCAATAACTTGACTCCAAAGAAAAAATAATTCTTTCATATACTTCCTGAAAAGGAGTCGCCATAAATATTTATTAGTTCAAAGAAATGACAAAATTAAATAATGATGAAAAAAATTGTTTAATCATTTATAAAATGTTTTGACCGCTAAAAGGCAATGGACTGTTTATAAACAAGATCTTTTAATATTATTTAGCCTCTTGTGACTAGGATAAATAACATGATTATTTTCACAGTTGTCTTAAAGAAGCCTTGAGTCGAAAATATTTTGTTAAGAAAAAATTCAAGAATAATTAATTTATGCTTATTTTTTACGAAAGGCAAAATGTTTTTAACTTGAAATACAAGATATAAATTTGAATTGAGATTTATAGAAATGAATATCGGTATATTTATAAATTTTGCAATTCATCATAATAAGCTATAAGTTTATTAATGGAGGTAAATTAAGTTGAAAGAGGAAAAATATCAACCTTTTACGGACGTAATTTTGAGGGGCAAATCACAATTAAAGAAGATACTGTGCGGATGGAAATAACATAATTTAAAAAAAGAAACCTTTACTTCATTGAAATCAATAACAATATAATTTAAAAATATGCCCAAAATTATTTAATTTTCAAAAAGACTAGCGATCTTTTTGAGTAATTAATTGACAATAAATTATTGGAAATCAATGACGAAGGATGCTTAATAGCTCCGATGTCAGTAGGATTAAAGGGCAAGACATTTGAAATCAAAATTATAATACCTTTGTAAATGATTAAATTTGTTAATTAAGAGGAAGAAAAGCATAAACTATATGAAATAATTGCAAGAATGCAAAAAGAGAAGCTGGAATATTTAAATACATAACTAAAGCGCCTTAATTTTAAAGGAGATAGTAATAATGCAAATTATAAATTTTTTGACATTTCAAAAGATGGAAAGCAAATTAAGATGATTGGATGTGGATGGGGAAATTATACAAACTTCAATCACTATTAAACTTTGCCAAAATTTGGAGTATTCTCCTTTAAATTCAAAATAATCAAAACTCAAAAGAAATGCATTTTTGTTGGTATCTGCGCTAAATAAATAAAAGAATAAGTAAATTGCCAGCGAAATCAATATTTTATTGGATTAAATTTTTCTGATGAAAAAATTTATTCAAATACGATAATCAAAAATGGAACTAGTGCAATTGAAGTTAGTGAGGGTAAATCTGTTTTTAAACTGGAAATTGACATGAATAAAAGAATATTGAAATGGTCTATGAATGATCAGCAGCTATGCGAGGAAAATATCAACGAGAATCTAGTGGATAAATAGATTTACCCGCTGATCAGTCTATATCACGAGGGGGATATAATTGAATTTGTAAATTGATTCAATAATTTAACCATTTAAATACATTCAAGCACATTATAAATTCTTTTACTTAATATTTTGTGTAAAAATTCGTTTCTCATATATTATAGATGACGAAATAAAATTCTGTTATTTCATGATGACCTTAAGTGCCATTGAGTTTGGATACTCTTTCCCCACACAAATCATAAAGTTTTATTGATCTACGAATCAATTTTTTGTCTATTTTATTTTATTTTTCAAGATTTGCCTCAATTACTGATTATTTTTTTTGTTTCTGAGCTGGCGCAAAGTAATAATTTTAGGTTTATTAGATACTTGAATTATCCATTTTTCTTACTTTACTTATTTTGTTTTTTGTTTTTCCTCAAGATTAATCCTATTGACTGAAGTTATGTTAAATCCTTTGAGCTAACCTTCATCACTCAGCAATATCTTAAATTTTAGTTATCATTATTTCGTTTTTTTCACCATTTCTTTCTTTATTTCTTTCAACATAAGAAATATAAGCATAAATTGTAATAATGGCTAAAAATAGATGTATGATTTAAATTTTCCGTTAGTAAAATATCTTATACAATATTAATGGAGGTAAATTTATCTCAAGGAGCAAAGATATCTACTTTTCACGGACAGAATTTCGAAGGACATCTTAGAATTAAAGGAGATACTCTCCGCTTAGATATAATTTAATATAAGAAAGGAAGACTTTGCTTCATTTAACTAACTAATAGTATTCTCGAGAAAAATGTTTCAAATTATTTGATCTTTAGTAAAGTCATCGACCTATTTGAATAGTTGATTGACAACAAATAAATGGAAATTAATGACGAGGGATTGTTGATCCTACCAATTGAGGAAACATTTAAAGGAAAATTATTTAAACGCAAAATTACAATTCCCTTATAAAATGTAAAGTTCGCTAATGAATAATAAGAAAGAACCAAACTTTATGATGAAATCGGAAAAGTCTATAATTAAAAGATGCGTCTTTTAAATATTTTATCAAATATAAAGATCCCAATACCTCTTAACTTTACAGGCGATACCACAAATCCACATTACAAATCATTTGAAATTTCAAAAAATGGAAAAAACATTAAAATGAATGCAACAAATGCTTGGAGTAATTTTAATCATTGCTTAACTCTGCCAGATTTTGGAATCTATTACTTTAAAATTAAAATTACTAAGACTGAAGACAATATTATTTTTATAGGAATTTGCGGTAAGGATATCAAATCATAGGCTAAATGTTTTTGCAATCCTTGTTTTATTGGACTGTACATCAAAGGCAATCAGGTATTTTCAGAGAAAACAAAAAAGATCGCAAATAATAAATAATTATCTTTAGTTGATCGAAAGGAAACTATTTATAAATTGGAAATCAACATGAATGAAAAAATATTGAGATGGTATAAAGATGATTATCAATGGTGTGAAGAAAAATTTAATGCGAATCTTTTGCATTTGTAAATATATCCCATTGTAATGTTATATAGTAATAACGATACAATCGAATTTATTGGGTGATTCATTTACAATTATCTTAAAGATATATAGATCAATTAATTTAAATAAATTAATCATATAATTTATAATTGACTTTCATTATTAATAAGTTAGAAATTATTTCGTTCGTTTTCAATGCAAAAAGATACAAATATAGAGAATTATAAAAGAATAAAGTTAGAATCTCATTTATTTATTTATTTATTTATTTAATAAATAACTTAATAAATTTTTCAAGTATCGAGGAAGTTCACTATCTTTAGCTGAAAATAATCTTTAATATTCTATCATTAAATTATTTTCTATTAAAATTGATTAAATTGAAATTTTGATGCTCATATATAAATATAAGTATTTAGTATAAATTCTCAATAAGAGAGTATCTTAATAATAAAATATGATAGACTTGAGCTCATAAGACAAAGAAGGTATCCCTACAATTCAAGGACTTAACTTTGAGGGACAAATCAAACTTACAAACGATGTCTTGAGATTGGATATAACATAATTTAAGAGAGGAAAACTCTTTTTTGCTGAAATCAATAACAAAACTTTAGAGGAAAATATTCCAAATTATTTAATATACAGTAAAACAATCGATCTTTATAATGAATTGATTAAAAACAAATCTATATAGATTAATGATGAGGGTAGCATGATTGTCCCCATTGAAATATATAAAGACAAATGGTTTCCTTTTATAATTAGAATTCCCTTACAAAATGCCAAATTTAGCAATGAAGAATAGGAAAAACACAAACTATACGATGAAATAGCTAGAATCTACAAACAGAAAATATCTTTATAAAATAAAATGGCTTGTGTAAAAAATCCAAAGATTAATTTTTTAGGTCATGATTCAGATCCAGATTACAAATCATTTTAAATTACTAAAAATGGTAAGCAAGTTAAAATGATGGCTAAAAATATTTGGAAATTTTATAATCATAGCTAGAATCTACCAAACTTAGGAGTATATTATGTTAAATTCATAATCCTGGTAACTGCATCCAAGAAGATTAGGATAGGAGTATGCGGATAGAATATTTAAAAAGATTAGTAATCTTATTAAGGTCGCAATTTTATTGGATTGGATATTTATGAAGCGAGTATTTATGCAAACAAGACATTCAAATTTGTAATTACTTCAAAGCCTATAATATTAACAACGTCTGTTTTTCGATTGGAGATTGATATGAACAAAAAGATTTTAACATGGTATGTGGATGATAAAGAATGGTGTGAAGAAAAGTTAAATTAAAATATTTAGATAAAAAAAATCCGTCCTACCGTCGTTCTATATAGTAAGGGAGACACAATTTTGTTTATTGATTGATTTAATTATCATAATTTATTAAAATTAATTATTCTTATAAATATTAGATTATTCCTATAATCCAACTATTAATTTCTATTTGTATTCATCAAGGTAAATGATTTATAATTATTTCTACTTTTTGAGAAACTTAAAATTATAATATTTTATATATTTTCAGTCTTTTAAAAATTGAAAATTATTGATAAATACATTTTATTCTGATCATAAAAAGACAAAAAATGTTACCGCAAAGTAAAAAACCATTGCTTTATCTTCTAAATTTTATATGTTTTTCAAATAAATAGTCTTATCAATTTACTTTTATTTTTAAGAAATTTCATGATTAAACTTTTAAATTGAAAGTAAATATATTTTTAGAATACATTAAAATTTAAAAATTAATAATCATCAATCAATACATCATAATTTAATCATCTTCCATGATTTTACCTACTTTCTGGTACGATGTTTATTCTTTTATTTTACTATTATCATCAAAACTATAAGTTCTTCTCTTCTTTCTTTTATTCTTTCTTCTATCAGATATTTTTGAAAGCCGAAGCTGTTACAAACTGAGTTAATTTTACTCAGTTTCATTTGGTTTCAATGATAGATTGTCTATTTTTGCTGGAATATTGCTTTACAATTGTGGCTTTTATTCTTTGGCCTCATGGCCTTGTTGCTACTATACTACCTTGTTTTCTGCATTTCTTCGGCGCCTCCAAAGGCAAAATATTATTAGACCAATGATAATAAAACAGAGGAATATCGGAAGCAAGATGGCTAACAACAGAGTATTAGTATTATTAGAATTAGAGGGAGAAGATGGAGAAGAGGCCTAATAAATGCAGTTTTGGTGGAAAGAATCAGCATGTGTTTTGCTTGAACACTTAGAGCAATTGCTCGTAAAATTAGTAATATCACAAACATAATCGTTTTCAATCGTGCAATTTGCAGAGCAGCCTTACCTGCTCATGTTATGACCATTATCACATTTTTCTGGAGGTATCACAATACCGTCTCCGCATTTTGATAAACATATGGCATTTGTCTAGCTATAGCCTAAGGGGCATACATCGTAGCAGGTGCTACTAACAGGTTAATAGTATCTTGTGGAAGATGGGCAGTAAGAATGGAGATATTATTATATAACTATAGCAGAAATTACAAATGAATAGTAGTAATCCTGGGCATCTTTACTGGTATAATTTATAAATCCATTACTGACTGAAATATTAAAATTTAAATAGGTTTGACTAGTCATTAAACGAGATATTCCTACCAGAGTATTTATTGTATTATATGGTAAGCTTATATCACTGTGGTCAACTAGAACATACTTCTAAGCCACGTATACGGAGATGGAAGTATCATCGGCATTATATCTGAATAATAAAACACTGAATTAATTTATGGTGATTGGAATTAAACTGAAAACAGTATTCACTATGCAAATAGAAGAAGATATAGACGTTGATGAAGCAATATAAATACTTACTTATATCTTAATACCCGTGAAAGCAAAGTTAAACCCCGTGTAGTAAATAATAGTCTTTAAAGTTGAAGCATTAAAATATTATAATGATACTGATGTACAAGAGGATCTGGTTGTAATATTTGGCGCTAACTAAATGTAAGAAATTGAAAATTTGTTGAAATCTGAGCTGATCACCAGATAACGAAACCCTATCTAATAAATGTTGCTTGTGTTAGTAGAATAAATATTTACTTTAAAAGAAGAATACTGGGCATTTGAGTAACTAATGAAGATGTTAATGTGAGTATTAACGATGATGTAATCTAAATTTTGAAAACATAGAGCTAACTTATAAAGATTGTCAGCTTGTGATTTTACAAAAGGAACAGTTGCTGTCATTGGCGAAGACAGAGGAATTGTCCGATTAAAAGAAGATGTGGTATCAAAGGTGTAAGAGTCTAAATTAGCACGATTTTACCAGTTCTCATATTTTAATCAGACGCACAATAACCTCCTCCGGGGACGGAGATGCCATAAGTAAGGTTTATCAAAAGGATAACAGTCAATTTATTCATGATGTACTTTTTACTTAATTATAAATATAAAAAAATCTCTTAATTTTGAGTCAATAAACACAAAAGTTTATTAGAGATTAGATATTATATAAATAAAAATTAACTTTCTTACCCTGAACCTAGGCCAAATTAAATTAGTAATTTTTCAAGATGGAAAAAAGAACTCGGCAAAATTATATTCACTTATCTATGATACTTCATAAAGATACATGGATTCTTGATAATCTCATAACAAAGAATTGACCTTCCAAAATTTACTTTAAAAGCTAAATTAGAATAAAGTATGAAATTTGATTTTAAACATTTCTTAATTTAAGAAAGGAAATCTTTACTGAATTAAACCTAATAATAAGACGTGGAAAGAATTGTTTGACAATAAACTATAATGAAATAAAACTATCTTTCTGATCAAAATCGAGATATTTGAAAATATCCATAAGGCACAATCAGGATGATAAAAAAGATACCAAGGAACGATTCGCCAAAATCTTTAAATGTTAAAATATACCAATTTATTAATTAAGCTCATTATTCAATGATTTTAATCATTTAAACATATACTGTACACATCTTTATCTCGAATAGTAATTAATTTTCATTAATCTTCATTATCATAATCGAGATAAATGTGCTTACATAGTGAATGGAACTCTTAGGTTAATTATTTTTATATTTATTAATTTATCAAAATGACTTTTAAATGAGTTAATAAAAATGTTTTTTGGCAGAATAAAAAAAATCAAATTAAAAAGAAAGTTTATCCCTTCGCAGCCCTATTAATCCAAGGAATACAATTTTAGTCATTGATTGATTTAATTATCCAATAATTTAAGTAAATTACAATATTAGCTATCATAGATATTATAGATAGATAGGTTCACTTTTTTTCCAGGTTTGATGTATTATAGAAACAATTGTACTATACTAATTTTTAAAGGCAATATAAATAATAAATATTTGGGTATCTTAAAAAACAAGGATCTGTTAATTGACGCAATGATTCAATAATCAATAAATTTCATTATCATCCCTCATAATTAACTTTGGATCATAAAAATTGCTTAGACAATTATTTTTATATTGTTACATTAAAGGATATATTCTAAATCTTCAGCCCATGGAAATAAAGATGAATGTTCTCCTTTGTTTTGTTGAATAAATTCTTTTTTGATTTATTCTTCAATAATTAATCGAAACATTTTTAAAGTAAGTTAGTTTTAATTTATATAATTTCTCTTAAATTAGGAAGAATAATATGATATCCTTATTTAGGTTTGAATAAATTTATTTGAAACTTAGCTTAAAATCCAAAGACTGTTGCTGTTTAATTTTAAATGATTTTTCTTAATGTGTCAAGGATATTCCTTATTATTGGTGACAATAGTTCAAGAAAAGGACAGAAAGACAAAAATATATACCTATGGGCAGGGAGTTTGCAAGAAATGAGATAATAATAATTATCAATTGGTTACTATCCTTATTAAAAATACAGATGGAATTCTGCTCTTAAAATTATTAATCCCAATATCAATACAATTATAAGGTGTTCATTTATCATAAATTTTCACCTTTAAGGATCACTTTGAATCAGTTGGTCATAGATTAATCCTAACAATTTATTTTATCACTTTCTACCCAGAAGATTGCTGAATTTTAACTTTTTAGTCGCAATCAATATTCTTATCAAGAATCCACTCCAAATTCTAATAGTTTTAAATTGGATTATGTGTCATAGCCAGTTTTTTTAATTTCGACATTTTTCGAAGCTAATAGGGTATTTTTGTAATTCTGCAGAACGAAAAACTAATTGTTTCTAAATTCATCTTCTCCATTTTCGCAGGCAATTATTTTATTTTAGTATAGTCCATGGCCAGTTCTTTTAAGTGGATCAGACTGTAGATTTCATGAGGAATATCTTCGATTTGAGTGTGCTGAAGGTTCAGCTTCATAAGATTCTAACACTTCAATATCCAAGAAGGAAACTTATCCAAAGGATTTTATTTTAAATTAATTTCTGTGAGTTTGGTCAAGAACCTTTAAGATCTATACGAATTATTAATTTATTGCAAGTCCATCACATTAAAATTTTGCAAACAATTTGATTTTGCTGATAAGATCATAAGCTTGTCTAATTTTAAAATGCTGGGAGGGAAGGATGTAAACTGATTGCTATCAATTTTAAGATCCTCAAGGTTGGAGAGTTTTGCCATGTAGTCGTCAGGTATTTCTTTGATTTGATTCTAATTTAAATTGAGCTTTATCAGTTTATGGCATTTTGATAAGTTAGGTAATTATATCAATCCACTTTTCTAAAGATTCAATTATTCAAGTTCCAAGAAATTTGTGAATAATTAAGAGTCCATATCAGTTAGTTTATTGTCAGAAAGATTCAATTTCTGCAAATGCTTTAAATCCTTGAAGGATTATGGTAGATTCTTCAAATTACACTCAGATAACTAAAAGCTCTTAAGTTAGGTTAATTAGCCAATTTTTTCAGGGAGTGTTAGATTTGAAGATTTAGTGAATGATATTTTTTTTAATTTTCTTAGGTTCATAAATTGAGGGGGGAGTTCGGTGATTTTCTTACAATTCTTGAAAGTCACAGTATGCAGGTTTTCCAATTTTTCAATACGAACGGGAATTAACGTAATTTGTGTACCTGAAAAGTTTATATCTGTCAAGGTATTGAGATCAAATACAAAGTCAGGCATTTCTTTTAAAGGGGCATTGAATATTTTAAGTGTTGTCAATGCTTTTAAATTTTTAATCGATTGAGGCAGTTCTCCTATGCTGGTGTGATTGCAGACCAGAGTTTGCAGTTTTTTTAGTTTGTCAATATTTTGAGGCAATTTCTCCAAATTTTAGCAAGTATTGATAGTCACATACTATAAATTCGTACACTCGCATAGGCCTTACGACAATTAGATCAGCGGATCGTTATACATGATTTACAGTCTCCTCAACTTTTTTAACTTTCTAATTGCATCAGGAATTTTCTAAATTTTATTGTTTGAAAAGTCAAGTCGTTAGATGTTCTATAATTCAAAGAATTCATTTGGAATTGATTTGAGATTGCACTTATTGGCTCTGAAAGTAGTTAGATTTTTGAAAGTTCCAAGTTTGCTGAAATTTTTAAAGTTGCCACTGATTGTAAGCCAATTAAGATTGGGAAACTCTTTTGATTCGAAGCAAATCTCATCAAGATCTTTATTGTCTTCCAAAAATAAATTTTTTACTTTCCATTTTTCTTTTTCTTTACCAATATCAAGAAGTTATTTGCATTTTGGTGTATCCAAACTTAAGTTCATCAACAATAAAGATTCCTTCTGTTCTTTGTAGTTGTTTTAAATCAATTTTCGTAGAAAATATTTTTTTTCGATATCATCTTTATCTATGGTCAGATCTTCGCTTACTTTCAGTTGAAAAACAATATATTTGCTCATAAAAGCTTACAGCTATTTTTTTGAAGTTATCATAGCGATTTTCTCAATTTAAATCGTTTCGCCAACCTTCTTTTTAGCGAAAATATATTTCTTACCGCTTTAGTCAATAAAATAGGTGAATATTGTCATTTTGGGTTGCTTCTATTCCAAGTATATACAGACTCCCAATTCGGGAAGCTAATCAGGATATTTAACCCTCTTTTTAGTTAATTCCCGAAGTTTTTTATCAGTGATATATGAACTGATCAGATTTTAGTCTGTTTAATGACTGAGTCTGCACTTAAAACATTGAAAAAAGCCACATTGAGAGCAGCAAAAATGACTGCATATATAGTTATTGTGGAAATAGGTGCAATTACACTAACCACATATGAATGGTCGTTCATACTACTCCATTTCGTACCTTTGTTATTTACCTTAGCAAGTATGCTTCTTTGGATTTTTACTTAGATTCTATGCATTGATGAGCTACTGATATATACTACTTTTTTGATCTTGTGACTTCCAGATACTGCAGAGTTAAGTGAGTGGGCCGAAAGCTGAGCGCTGCAGTTCGTAAAAATAATGATTAAATAGAGTACTAGTTTTTAGGAAGCTATCAGTTTTGGCATTGACTGCTAACTGGATCTCGCATGTCACTTTGTTGTTAAACTTTACGTTTATAAGAATATCGTTATTTCCGGTCCCCAGTCTATTTTTTATACGAATAATTCTCAGTTTATTAGGTTATCTTTTGCTTCGTCTTTATAGTTCCTTAAAGATAAGAAAAACTTATTCCTAATGGGAGGAAAACTTGCAACGCATGAGATCGCCCACTCTAAAGGCAAGAAGGTTTATGGGACAGGGCGAGTAATCAAAATGGGTTTGCTTTTTGCTTGTGTAATCTCGCCTGGCCACTTGCATAAGTCCATGAATGAGACGATTTAGCAAAAGGATTATGTAACTATGTAAATTGTTCACTGTTTTTATCGAAAATTTTCCACTAATTTTTTATAGTAAATCAACATGCTCATCTCCTTCTCCCTTCTCCGCTTTTTCTAGTTCATACTCGAGGAAATTAGCCTGCATTTTATAATTGTGTTTTAACAGTTCTTCCTTGTCCTTCAAGATGTCCTCCTTCTCCAATCTAAGAAGCCTATCGATTATTTTACGTTTTTATCGATCAGGAACACTGAGAGCATCTTCTGTTTGTAGCTTCATACCTTCTGAGCGATCAGTATAGTAGTTATCATTTTAAAAAGGTCTCATCAATTCTTCGCACCATTTGGTGAGTATTCGTAGCACTTCTGGACTCTTAATAATCATATTCTTGCTCTTGATCTCATCATCAGTATATTTGGTAAAACTTTCAGGAATTTTCCTACCAATCAGATAGGATGTGTATTGTTTGACCTTCTCCATGTATTCCATTTTTTTTTTTATCTTCTCATTATTAGCTTACTTATTAAAATATTTATCCATACAATTGCCATTATATTATCCTCTCTAGTGCACTTAATTATGGCGACAGCAGCCAACTTAAGACTCTGTATCAAAACTATCTTAGTTAATTTCCTCATCTCGCTCTTGCATTTCATCTTCTACATCTTTAGATTTTCTTTTGTACTGTCTATTCACCACCCAATCCTCACTCTCAACTCTTTAAAAGATATTAGACATGTAGTCCTTAAAATATTGGTAGTTTGTTTGTTTTTCTTCTTCCTTATCTCCCTTTTTTTCCCCTTCATTATCTCCCTTTTTTTCGCCTGATGGATCGTCCACCAGTTTGGTAACTTCATTGATAAATCTCATTATCAAATCGTTGTAGTTACCATCGCTTCTGTATTAGAAACTTACCTTGCTGTTGTCAATATAGTTGTTTTACAGAGCTTAGATATTATTCACTTCCTTAATTTATGATGAAAGTTTTTTGTTTAGATCTTTAGAATCAGTTTTGGGGTATTTAGTCATGATATATTTGATTCCCTTTCCTTGTATGTGATTGTCAATCACCTCAAAGTCTTAGGACGTGAGAGCCTTGCTTGAACCCAAAAGAGCTAAATTTTTAAGAATATTTTCGGAGCAGTAGACCTTAGCTTGCTCGAAAGTCATCTCATTTTTTGAGCAATAGTGAAAAGAGGCGGAGGCAACATTCTTCAGGACCTTTGAAGCCCATTTTTTAAGTTCGCTTTTTCTCGTTTATTCTTCGCTCATTGCTGGAGGTTCCACAATCACCTCTCTGTCTCTAACTTCCAGTTCATAATTTTTTGCTGTTAATGCTGCTACTTGAGCTGCTCGAATTGTTCGAGTTATTTGTGCAGGTCTTTTGTTTTTTTATCGAGATGATCTCTTGTTATTTTAGCGATTTGATTCCCTATCATCAATAAAATCTCTATTCGATTCTTCAATTCTGTTGTTTGCTTATTCAGCCAAACATCTTTAATTTGAGCTCATAATGGTCTTGAGGACATCAGCGAGTATTTTCATTAAACTGCTATTGTAATTGGACTCTTCTAACCTTGTTGGTTAGTTTCTTCGGGAACTGTTTAAATCTTCTGGTTGAGATTGTATGGGCATTGAGGTTTCTGGAATTCTTAGCATTGATTTATCTTAATAAAATAAATTAATAAGTTAGTTGAATAAAATTATGATTTCTAAGTTAATTAATAGAAACAAAATAACTACTTTGATGTATGATTACGATGATTAATATTTATCTGTCCTATTTGGATATATAAAAATAATAATACTATCAATATGAAATGGGTTCTGTTTTTATTAAGGACTTATTGCAAATTGATGGAGCCAAGAAGAGCTCCAATAAATTTATGACAGCCAGCAAATGCAGAAATGCCAATTGAAAATACAGCAAAAGAGTGTTTTAAAAATATTGCAAAATAGGCTTTCCCCATCTTCATATTATTCTTATTTATTTCACTTTTTACAATTTATATTAGTATCTCGGCAGTAAATTAATTTGTAAAAAATAAATGGAGTTGGAAGGAAAAGCATAAATCTTCAGAGGACTCAATTTTAAAGGGCAAATCAAGATAAGTGGTGACATTTTACGCTTGGATATCACTTAATTTAAGAAAGAAAGAAAGATTCTATTTCGCTGAACTCAACAATTCCATTCTCGAGAAAGATGAGAAGAGCTATTTGTTTTTCAATAAAACGATTGAACTTGTTGATTAGTTAATTGACAACAAGACTTTGGAGATTGGTGATGAGGGATGTCTTATCACACCAATCCAAGAGACATATAAGGGGAAAACTCTATAATCGTAAAATTAGAATTAACTTGGAGAGTATCAAGTTTAAGACTGAGGAATCAAAAAAAATTAAACTTTACGATGAAATTGGCAGAATTTACAAACTTTTAAATGCGAAATTCATCACAACTTAATTTTAATATTTTTATTCAAAAACAAAAATCAAATAAAGAGCGAATTTTCTTTGATCAAGATATTATTACAGTGGAAATAGTATAATTTTTAACAAAGTTATTCGATATAATAGAAGTTATTTGTAAAATTTTAATGCTTTCATACAGATATATAAATATTGATTAAATTTTAAGGTATAAAATATTAATGGCTTAGAAAATATTGAACGCAGAAAGAGTATCAACAGTTAAGGGGCTGAATTTTCAGGGAAAAATAAGTATCAAAGGAGAAAATTTACGCTTAGATATCACATAATTTAAGAGAGGAAAATTTTATTTCATCGGACTTGATAACAGTACCATGCAGAAAGAGGTTTCTAATGATTGGATTTTTAGCAAAACTATTGATATTTTCTAAGAGTTGATTGGCAACAAATTATTGGAAATTAATGATGAGGGATATTTGATTGTCCCCATGTAAGTATCATCTAAAAATAAATTGATAAATCTAAAGATTTCAATTCCCTTAAAGAATGTTTAGTTTAAAAATCAAGAATAAGAAAACCACAAACTTTATGATGAAATTGCCCAAATTTATAAAGAAAAAATCAGTCAATAAAATATTTTAGCATTTATAAACTACTCAAAAGCTACTATCCCTTTTAATTTTATAGGAGACACCACAAATCCTCATTATAAATCTTTTTAAGTCTCAAAAAATGGAAATAAAATTAAAATGTTGGGAGAAAGCATTTGGAAGAATTTCAATCATGGCTGGCCTTTGCCAAATTTAGCAAAATATTCTTTTAGATTTAAATCTCTCAATTATCTTAGATATCTTTATGTTGGAATTTGCAGCAAAAAAATCAGAGGAGAAGATAATATTTACAATAATCCTCATTATATAGGATTAAATCTTTATGATCGCAATATTTACTCAAACAGTACCAAGAAATTAGCAGTTGATAAGATTACAATTGAGGACAACGAATCTATTTTTAAAATGGAAATAAATCTTATTGAAAAGATATTGACTTGGTATATGGATGATAAAAAATTGTGCTAAGAGTAAATAAACAAGAATCTTTTGAATTAAGAGATCTATCCAGTTGTCAGTCTATACTTTAATGGGAATGCTATTGAATTTATTGATTGATTCAATAAAAATATTATAAATAAATAAATTAACCTGCTAATAAATGAAATAATTAATGAAATGAATTTGGAGATTGTTAGTTTAAAATTCTAACTTCTTTTTAAATATTAACTCTTTTTATCTTTTTATTTGTTTCTCAATCAATATCATTTGAGTTTTTTAATAATTTATACAAAAAATACAATTAAGAAAGAAGGAAATGTTTGACTCTATCTATTGAAGTATAATTTTATAACTCTTGTGAAAAGACTAAAAGTATTTAAATATTCCTCTTAATTTATTCCGAATTCCCACAGCATCTGTCCCCTTTTAAAGAGGATAGTGATACCGATGCCATATTCCCTGAGAGATTGCTCAAATTAGCTAAAAACCAGAAAAACTTAAAACCGTATGATCAAATTACCGAACAGGGCACAAAAGCTTTACTTTGAATAAATTTTGGCAAAGTATTACAAAGTTCATTTTTCTGAGTGATTATAAATTCTGAATGCTATATAAATTTTATTAATAATTCTCGAAGCTTGTTTTATAAATTTTTGGAAGTTACTGGAAATGAAAAGCAAAATTACGATGATAAGACCAGCACACTACTAATTATAATATTAAATTTCACTCATACTCTTTGTTTCCATCTTACCCATCTTTTACTTTTTTTATATTGTTCTTCTTTAATGTGAAATTCATCATAACTTGATTTTTAGATTTTAACTAAAAATATAGTGATCAAATATGGGCGAACTTGCTTTGCTTTTGATGATGATACTAATACAGCCGTGCTGTTAGAATGATTAACCAAATATTTGGTAGATAGGAGGTTATTTGCTTAAGAATTAATATTACATATTTATGTTAGCATATAGATATAAGCATATTGCTTAAATAGGACAGATTAAAGGCTATCCTCATAAAGATTATTCATGAATCAAATATTATTGAACGAAGAAAGAGAGTCATCTGTTCAAGGACTTAATTGTCAAGGAAAAATAAGTATAAAAGGGGATAATTTGCGCTTGGATATTACTTAATTTTAAAGAGGAAAATTTTACTTCGTAGAACTCAACAGCAGTACCATGCAAAAAGAGATTTCTAATCCTGGTATTTTTAGCAAAACTATTGATATCTTCAACGAGCTGATTGAAAACAAATTATTGGAGATTACCGATGAGGGATGCTTGATTATGCCCATGCAAGTTTCATTAAAGAATAAATTAATTAATCTAAAGAATTCAATCCCCTTGAAGCATGTTTAGTTCAACAGTGAAGAATAATAAAAGCGTAAATTCTATAATGAAATAAATAGAATCCTATATTAAAAAGCAAGTTGCTAAAAAATTATCTCATTTATTAAATACCCAAACGATGCTATCCATTTTAATTTTATAGGCGATACTACAAATGCCCATTATAAATCTTTTGAAGTCACCAAAAACGGTAAACAAATTAAAATGCTCGAAAGTAATATTTTGAAAAATTTCAATCACATATTAGCTTTGCCAAATAAAGAAAAATATTATTATTCGCTTAAAATTGTAAAATCTTCTTTCAATAAACATTATTCCCATCAAAATTTGTTCTATTTAAGTCCCTTCTATAAATAATGTTCCACTAAATATATTTCTGTCGGAATTTGTGATAAGGAAATTATAGGAGAAGCGAATTTTTAAACAAATCCGTATTATATAGGGCTGGATATTTGCGAAGGCAAACTTTTTTCTAACAAGACCAGCAAAAGAGCAGTTAAATAAATTCCCTTTTAAAAAGACAAATCTGTTTTTAAGATGTAAATCAATATGAATTCAAATATATTGACTTGGTATTTGGATGATAAACAATTGGACCAGTAGAGAATAAACAAGGATCTTTTAAAAAAGGAGATCTGCCCAGTCGTCAGTCTATACACACAAGGGGACACTATTGAATTTATTGATTGATCAAATAGAATATAATTAAAATAAATTGATTAACTGTTATTAAATTAAATTAATTAGTTAATTGTGACTCATCATTTTCAGTTTATTAGAATTTAAAATATTAATTTCTTTTTAAATATTAATAGAAGGAGAAAATAATGTCCCTTTTTCCCAGTTAATCTCATATAAATTATTTATATTATTTATTGAAAAAAGTAAAATGAAGAGAATAATTACTTTTGATTGTCACAAATGATTAAATCATTTTATTATTTTGGTTTAATATTATAAACAACTTAAAAGATAAAAAAACGAGCTTAATAAAAACCATAATCTTAGATGATCAAATAGACAACTAAACTCAAAATTGCATTTTTATTACTATTTTGTTGTGAATCCAATCGTTTTCATATCCTGACAAAACAGATTATTGTCATTTTAGCATAATATCTTAATATCAACAAATATATTTTAATTTTAGTGGTAATTACTCTCATATTATTGAAAGATAAGAGGAATATTGCGTAAAATTTATATTGTCACTGTATTATCATAATCCTTTTAAGTCTTTGCCGTTAATAAGATATGTATAAACTTATAATGGAGCTGAAGTAGATTATTGATGATAAGGCATCGTCTTTTGAAGGAGTCAATTTTGAGGGTCAAGTATCAATTAAAGGGGATATTCTTCTCCTCGAAATCACTTAGTTCAAGAGAGGAAGATTCTACTTTGCTGAAATCAGCAGCAACTCTATGTCCAATGATGGAAAAAATAATTTAGTCTTTAGCAAAACTTTAGACCTCTACGAAGAGCTAGTGGAGAACAAGCTATTAGAGATCAACGATGAGGGATGCTTGGTAGTCCCCATGCAAATGTTATCTAAAAAAAAGGAGATAAGTTTTAAGATTATAATTCCCCTAACAAATGTTGAATTCAATAGTGAATAGTAAGAAAAGCACAAACTCTATGATGAAATTGCCAGAGTCAACAAATAAAAATCTCATCTTAAATATATTTTGTCCAAGTATTACAAAATACATTTTTCTAAAGACGTGATCAATTCAAACTGCCAAATTAATTTTACTGGAGATTCATCAAATTTAGACTATAAATCGTTTGAAATTATCAAAAATGGAAAGCAAATAATAAAAATGGAAAAAGATTTTTGGAAAATGTTCAACCATTGCTTAACTTTGCCTGATTTGGGAGTCTACTATTTTACTTTTAAGATAGTAAAAACTGCAGACAAAAGCATCTTCGCAGGAGTTTGCGGAAAGGATATCATAGGGGAAGATAAGGCTTACAGAAGTCCTTATTTTATCGGTCTTCTTTTGAATAACGGCAATATTTATTTTAGCAAAACAAATAAGGTTGCAGCAGGTCCAATTGAATTGGTAGAGGGTAAATCTATTTTTAAGGTGGAAATAAATATGAATTAAAAGTTTTTAAAATGGTTTATGGATGATAAACGAATTTGCGAGGAGAAAATCAACTAAAATCTTTTAAATAAGGAAATCTATCCAATGGTCGCCTTATATGACCAAGGGGATGTAATTTAATTTATTGATTGATTATATTATCCAAATTTATACTTAATGAGTGATCAATTAATTTAAAAAGAATTAACTAACTCATCTAAAAATTTATATTTCATGGCGGTCACATTGTTTAATAATTATTTATATAATTAGTCAAAGTGTTATAGATATTAATGAAGTTAGAATGAGAATAATAATCATATCTAAGGATCTATATAAAAATACTGAATTAAGTTTTAATCAAAGATATTTTGAAATTAAATTGAAATCAAATTTTATGAAGGTATAAGTGGAAGAGAAAAAAGTTTCACTAGAAAGAGAATCAAGTTTTGGAGGACTTAATTTTGTTGGGCAAGCTAAATTACTTGATCAAATTCTGAGCTTAGACATCACCTAGTTTAAGAAGGGCAAATGCTACTTTATTTAAATTGACAACAATACTTTACTGAAAGATAGTAAAAATTATCTGTTTAGGGAAACAATAAATCTCTATGATTAATTGATGGATAATAAACTGCTAGAAATTAATGATGAAGGATGCCTGATCATACCGATCCAGGTGCCGTATAAAAAAATAATTTTAAGTCTCAGTATTACAATTTCTTTAAAAGGGGTATAATTTCAGGGTGAAGAAGAAAAGCATAAACTCTATAGCTAAATAGCAAGAGTTTATAAACAAAAAATGGATCTATAAAAAATTGCTAAAAATTTTTAAAATAAAATTATAAAAGGTTATTAGATGTCCCTTAAAATGTTTGGAGATATCACGAATCCTCAATATAAATCCTTTGAAATTACAAGCAATGGAAGATAAATTAAAATGATAGGAAAGAATATTTATACAAACTTCAACCACTGTTTACCTTTGCCAAATTTTGGACTATATTGTTTTAAATTCAAAATTTTAAAAACTAATGCGAAATATATTGTTGTAGGAATTTGTGCAAATATCATCAAAGGAGAAGTCAATCGTCATAAAAGCCCATATTTTATTGGGATGAATATTTATGATGGAAATATATATTCAAATAAGGAAAGCAAAAGTGGAGCCTTAGGAGGAATTAAAATGATTGAGGGCAAATCTATCTTTAAACTAGAAATTGACATGAATTAAAAACTATTAAAGTGGTATATGGATGATAAGTAATTATGTCAAGAGAAAATTAATTAGAAGCTTTAGAAAATGGAGATATGCCCACTGGTTAATTTATATCACTAAGGGGACACAATTGAATTTGTGGATTGATTTGCTAATTTAATCCTTTCAATTAATTCAAACAGAACTATAATTATAATTAGTTATTCATATTTTGATGCACCAATTGATTTTAAGTTACCTTAATGTATTTCTCCGATCTAAATTTACTGTGCCTTGAAGATGTAACAAATATTAATTGTAATAAAACATCATTTAAACCAATAAATCAGAATCACAAAATAACATAGTTATATTTATCATAATCAAAGATTATGAAACGTATTTTTCATATGAGTGAAATAGTTAATAGATAGAATTAGATAAATTATTATTAAATTATTGAACAATAAACACTTTAAATATAATATTTAATGCTTTTATAAATATTTTATTTTCATCATCATTAGAAAGTAGAGTTTCATTGACCAAAGAAATCTGAATCTTGCCTTATTCAGTTTTATAACAGTAAAGTTAATAAAGGTTCTATTAGTTTATCCAGGATCAGCTTTATTAAAGTTTAAATAAAAACTTTCAATAAATTGCATTAAGGTATAAGAAAAAAATAATGGAAATAAGATTTATGATGAAGTCATTATTTATTCGAACTTCCAATACTAACTGTGTTATTCTTAATAGTCTTATAATCTTTATAAAATATGAACTACAACGATAAAATAAAACTGGAAAACGATCTCGAAAGTTAAATTAGTTAGCTATCCGCCCTCACTAAAGGTATTCAAAATCACTTAAACCAAGAAAGTATCGATATATCTATCTTTAGAGAAAACAAGAGAATCATTGGGCGATTATCTATAGAAGGGGACTGATGCCTTGAAGAAAATAAATGGAGCCCTCTATGAGATGGGAGGCAAATACTCTATATTTGGATGCAATGGGCTGATCGTAGTTGTGATTGCCGTATTAACGATCTTTATACTGATGCTGTTCTGAGACTAAATATCGTGATAACTTAAAACAAACACGTATTTTACTGCTAATCAAATTGAGCTTAAATATTTAACAGGCTTAAACTATTTTTTTTAGTTAAATCAGCTTTATTTGTATTTTCAGAATTTCTTATTTTATCCCTTACAAGCTCGCCAAGGATATTCTTGGTTATCAAAAGTAGTCTTTATTAAAATGAATTTGTAGTTAGAAACTTTATATAATCAGAATCTATCTCCTCTAATTCTCTTGGCGAGTTGGAGATCTCTAGTCATGATGGTCACTCTCTTGGCGTGGATAGCGCACAAGTTGGTGTCTTCAAACAGAGAAACGAGGTAGGCCTCAGCTGACTCTTGAAGGGCAAGAACAGCAGAGCTTTGGAATCTTAACTCCTGCTTGAACTCGTGAGCAATCTCTCTGACGAGTCTTTGGAAAGGGAGTTTTCTGATCAATAAATCAGTTGATTTTTGATATTTCCTGATTTCTCTGAGGGCAACTGTTCCGGGTTTGAAGCGGTGGGGCTTCTTGACTCCAGTGGTGACGGGGGCACTCTTTCTGGCAATTTTTTGGGCAACCAATTGTTTTCTGGGTACCTTTTGAGCAGTTGACTTTCTAGCGGTTTGTTTTGTTCGAGCCATTATAATTATATATTCATAGAGCCTGTATAGTATTTAAAAAGGCATTAATCGATTATTTTAAAATTTAAAATTTGATTGGCTGAGCATATAAAAGGACAAAAAATATGAGATTGAAGACAAATTGTAAAGATTAGACTATTATCTAAAGCAAGAAAATTGATTACCCTCCTTAATGATAAGTTGATAGAGTGATAGGCCAACATTTGATTAAAAAATTCATAGAGATAATTGATAATGAAATGAGGATCATATATTAAATTAAAGATTGTCAGCAGATGCTGTAGGAAAATTAGCAAAAATATAAATGAAATTGCGAAGATATCAACACTGATTTTAATCTGATGTTAGTCATCAATCCAATTTATTTTAAGAATTATTAACTGAAGTACTATGTTTTTTCTGAAGGAAGAAAAGGAGAATATGATCACCGACTTTATTCTTTACTTCATTTAGAGATAATAACTAATCAATATTCTTACCAAATGGTCTTCTCATCAAATAACATAGATTTATTATTAAGGAGATCATCAAGTTTCGTTTAAATATCCAATTGTCTTAAGGGAAGCATTATCCATGATTATTTAATAAAGTATTTGCAAATTATTGATATTGATTCACAAAAAATAATAAAAATAAAATTGAATTAGATCATATCTTTTCCTTAGTTTTGCTGAGACTGTGCTGGAGATATTCTATAATTTCAGTAGGAGAGATTCTTTTGGCTGGGTTGAGCATCAACATCTTCTTCAGTAAAATTTTAAGATCGTCCTCTAAAACAATCCCTGAATAGTTCTCCTCATAAAGGTAGTGCTCCATATTCTGAACCACCTACAGTTGTTGCTTAATAATCTTATCAAATGCTCGCCCCTTAATTGCAAATAACCCGTATTTGATCACCTCTACTCCCTTTTTCTTAACTATGGTCTTAAGACTCATCCATAAGGGTACCCCTGACACAATTTCTAGCAGGACACTTCCCAAACTCCAAACATCTATCACCCATGGATTGTTATATTTTTGTACGTATTCCAACAATTTCGGAATGTACTCAAATTAATTTTCATAGAGTATAAAGTTCAGTATTTCTGGAGCCATGTATTCTGGTGTTGCCATAGAAAACTGTCGCAAGTTGTTGAACACAAAAGAACTACCATAGTCTATGAGTTTTGTTTATAGAATGCAACTTTCCTTAGGGTTCTATTATATCTATTCTTTTGTCTTCAGTCTAACGAGTATATTTTAAGTTTTAAGATCCGAGTGAACAATATTGTTATCTGATAACAGCTGCAGAGCCTTGGCAACGTCTAATATGATCTTCCTCAGTTCATTTTGATTATTTTTAATGATTGAATAGAATTATTTGTAGTAGATACGATACATCTTCTCGTTGTTGTATTGCTAGCTTTTGAGTTCGTATAAAGCATTCCCTAAAGAATCTCCACATTTCTAATAGAGTATCCAGGTATCTTTTTTATTAATGAAATAATAGTACAATTTAACTAAATGTTTAATTCCAGGGCAGGTTGCAAATTCCTCCTTGGGAGCACCTCCAAAGTCAAAGAAATAGGTGCCAAACCAAATTTCCTTGATGTGTGTTTGATGACTGCTCTCTGTTATAATTTGTTTCACAGCATACTTTTTCTTACTTTTCTTGTGTTCTCCCAGCCACACAAGGGAAAATCCTCCCCGTCCAAGCAATTTAATTTTATCGAATCCATCCGGAAAACGATCACCAAATACTTCTATCTCCTCCTTGCTCAAGTCATAGGGATTCTTCTTCTTTTTTTACCACTTCAGCTCAATTTTCTATAGAGACTACTATCTATCAGGTTCCATTCTTTTAGAACTTTCCTTTAATGGAATAGCGTGCTTTGGCGTACTTTCTTCCTGTGGAAATTCATATTTTTCTCTTGATAGTACTTTTGGTTGTTTCATACTAGTTTACTAGTTTTGCTGCTTTTTTAGAGTGTTCTTCAATTCACTCTGCTTGCTATTCGAATAAATTTTCTTCTTGTGGCCCAGTTACAGGTTTTCCAGACTTTCGGAAACATATTTTTATAACGCTGTTTTTTTTATTCCTGACCGCTGTGATTCATGCGCTTTCCGAAAACTATAGTTCTTCCCGCTATGCGGAGTCTAATTTTTTTACAGCGAAGCGTTTTTAATTTAATCTGATTTACGAAGAAAGTACACAAATCTGCTCCCAGATTCAATTTCTTCAAGTTAAGATTCTTGGTTTCAGTGAAATGCTTACTCTTATCGTTGCTTTTACCCTTGGTCAGTCTCTAGTCATTATTCCTCTTATTTTGCAAGATGAACTTTTGAAAAGGTGACTTGGTGTTGACTACTTAATCGACTTCGGTCCTCACCCTGCCTCTCTAATGGCTGGTCTTGACAATTTTATACTTGCTATTGGTCTCATATGCTGTTATGATTCTTTCTGAAGACTTATTCTTTGGCTGTGATTTTCCTTTCTCGTAACTGCTATTGATATCCTCCAAATATTTGAGGTCAGGCTTGCGGCTACCTGCAGCTAACTTCTTGAAGGAATAGCGTTCAGGTTTTTTCTTCATCGACTCAAACGATAACTACTTTCAATTGATATATCGCATCAATAAATCATTAAGAATAGTTAATGATCAACGTCCCATTTTGTAAATAAGAATTAAAATTATTTTGCTGATGATGTACAAGACTTAACTTATCTCTTCAGCAATATTTGATGAATGTAGAATAGAAATTATTTAAACTAATTTCAGATAATATATGCATCGAAGATATATCCTTGGTTCATGCTTTACAATCAAAACCATTTATCTGAGTATTAAACTGCTATCCAAAATAGATAAGTTCTGTGCTTAAAAGTTTGATTGAATTTTATTTGTTATTTTTAAGAAAAGAAAATATTAGGCATGATAACTTACAACCTGCATAATTTTATTTGTCCAGTTGATATCAATAAAGCAAAGGATCAATTTTCTTCATCCCGCTTGTCCTTCTGTACACGAGGACCTTGTATTGCTATGAGCATATAGTCCTTATCAGGAGTCACCAAAATCTCCTAATTTCTGGTTTTGATCCTTAAGAAAGTGATATCATTCGTGGGATCGAGGTCTCGGATCATGCTCCTAGCCTTTTTGGTGAGCAAAGAAATATATTTGGAATAATCTTCGCCTGACTAATAACAGTAGTACTTTATTTTTTGTTCTGCTCGAAGGTTGATCTCATAATGCCGCCGCTGTAGTTGACGATAAGGATGCCCTTGACTGAAGTTTTGATTCTGTTGATGGTCTCCTCCACGTACTCCGCCATTATAAGTTATATATATTTGAATCGATTATTGGTGAGCAAAACTTCAATATACACTTGATTAGAAAGGGTAATAAAGCGTCATTAAATAATCCTTATTTAACACCAATATTATTAGCGAAGATGTAGTACGAGTATGAATTTATAAAGATTTAAAAATAAAGGGAGATAAAAAAATGTAAAATCGAAGGAATTATATAAACTTTTTTAAAATTTATTACTGGTTCCTACTAACTGTTATTTACATATAAGCAGGCTATCATTATTGATGATTAAACCTCTTGAAGCGGCTTTCATTAACTTTCACCAACTTCTGCTTTATTACAGCTGGACTATCAATTTATTCAATTGTGTCTCCAGGTTCGTCTGTTCTTCCAGTCATAACATTCTCTTTCATCTTGAATTTTAAACAACTATCATCGCGAGTCAAACCTTTGTTTTTCCTCTCCTTGTTCTTGGTTAACATCAAAGGAGAATTACACTCCTCACTTGACAAATGGCTCTTGCGGTATTCTGTAAAGTCTTTAAACATCTCATCTTTGGAAAAAAAATCATGGTTAAGTGCCTCTGTGGCTGTGATTCTCCTTGTGGGATCCTTTTCCAATAATCTCTTCATAAGTGACAACCCTGAATAAGTAAAAAAAAATACAAGTTTATGGTAAATTCTGATATTATTGTGACTAATAGTTTATTTTGCATGCTCTGTTTTGTGCGAGAACTTAGTCGTACTCTTTTCCCGGAAAGGGAGATTTCCTTAGTGCGAGTAGATGAAATATTACTCCGACACTGAAAATATCGCAAATAGAGGAATATTTGGCCTTTAAATCCTTGAGATTGACCACCTATGGAGCGACATATCCAGGAGTTCCGCATCGAACAAACATATACTCCTAAGTAGTGATTTGAGCTAATCCAAAATCAGCCAAGACACAGTCAAAATCTCCCTCCTTCCTCATCAATATATTTTCAGGTTTCAAATCGCGATGCATGACTCCATGCGCGTGCATGATCTCCAAACCTTCTAATATGCCCTTCATGGCGATTTTTATCTCTTTTGGTGTAAATTTATGCTTTGATTTTATTTTATCGTAGAGTTGTCCCCCTTCAAGCAATTACACGCTAATGTAGATGGAGTTTTGAGATTCATATACTTCGTAAAGTCTCATTAGGTTTTTGTGGGCGAATTTACGCATTATTTGAATCTCGTTGATGAGGGACTATTTGCCAAATTCTTCACTGTAAGCGCCTTCCTTAGAAAAAGCTTTCACCGCATACTTCTTTTAGTCTTAATATTTAGTGACCAAATAAACAGAGGCAAAGTTTCCCTTGCCAATCTTCTTTATTGGCTTAAAGAGTTAATGAAAACCTCGCTGGTTCACCCTTAATGCTAAGCAGTCTCTCCAACTTATGAGCTCCTCTTCCATATTTTCGCTCTTGAGGGTGAGCGATTGCTGAAATCTTTAAAAGCGAATGCCATTAGCTTTTCCCAGCTTTTTTGCTTAACTTTAATGTCTCAATAATTCGAAAATAAGATCAAAGTGAAATGTAATTTTGATTAATTGATCCTTATTGGCTTTCTATATTAGGATAGATTTACTTTGAATTTTATCAATATGTATTTGTCGTAAAGATAGCAATGAGCCCTTTAGAATGTTTCTTCCTCAATGATAAGGGAGAATAGTGCCTATTGGAGTAGTTCTGAAGATTGAGTGTGGGATCCGATAAACTAGAATAAGGTTTAGTCCGCTTTCATAAAGGTTATATTTGTTTATAGAATTACATTAAATATTCAATGTTATTTCTAATTTCATCCATAAAAAAATTTAATCATTTTGAGCTGCATTTCTTGGAATTGGTCAAAAAGGAGATGATAACCGAGTACATAAATGTCTATAGTAATCAAGAGGCATAATAAAATAGAATTTGGCTTATAGAAAACAATCCATTATCCTACTTTATAAAATATTAAATTATTAACATTAATCAATTTTCAATTTCTACATCAAACTATCATGGAGCTCATGAAATTTAAAAAACAAAATCAAAATAATATCTTTATTTTATTCTATTTTAATTTAAATTGCAAAGGAGCCTAATCTTAATTAACACAATTTCTTCTGTTTATCTCATAAATCAGTTTATTATTATCAAGATTAGACTATACCCTATAAATTATCAATGATATCTCTTGTCATAAGTACTCATCTTCTCTTTCAACTCATACTATGGGATACTATTTCCAAGTTAATTTAACTCATAAAGATGATAATAAAGAATACCAATAGAAGAGAGACCTTGAAAGTAAGTGAAATTTCGAAAACTGTTAGCGAGAGTAATCGAAGGCTTTATCTTGAAGAAAGTCAGACTTAAGCATAAGACTGCTGAGACTGCACTTAATTCTCCGACAGCTAATTTCCATATTATGCTATTGCTTTTCTCCTCAGTAACATATGGGTTCGGTTTGAGCACGAAATCTTTCTCAATTGTCTTGAGTCGCCTCATATCAAAGAGCATTTTACCTCTGATATATTTATTAAATAAGGTCAGATATATAAAGATATTATCAATGCCAACCCAATATATTAAATAACCCATTCAAATATAAATTTGTTCTGCATCAATTTCAGCATAACATGATATTAAAGCTTATTACGATAGTTAAACCATTACAAACCTATGAATAATTACAATATAACTCTTACTCCTTTCCATGAGCCTCTATAACGGTTTTGTTAGCCACGACCAATAATCAAAATACTACACTCTCATTCAATATTTGGTCTTGGCTCTACAGAAACGAGTGCTAAAATTTTACAACCACTAACAAGTCAATGAAGTAAAATTCGTAAAAATACTGTTAAACATAAATCATAAAATCGCCAAAATGGAGCAAAGTAAGTACCAATAGCCTAAATTTACAAATATTGTGAATGCCCTTCTGTAAAGAATATATCCGCAATACGCTCAGTAAAATGCCAGAAAAAGTAATTTCAGCAATATATCATCATCTCTCAATCTTTTTAATGCTAACAACAGCAGAATTTCCTTTAATTTTTCAGTTGACCAGCTTCCAGAGATTGATAACAATCGTTCTTCCTCATTAAATTATAATCGATAAGGAAGTGTTAATAAAACACATCCATTAAAGTATCGCTCTTGCGAAACTATTAAAAAAGATATTCAAATTGGTTCATAAGCCAAACAATAAGGTAATAGTCTTTCTCTGAGTCAAAAATCATTGAAATCTAAGATAAATGAATTCAAATCTTTGCGAATGAAGCTGCATCCTCCAAAAATAGGTGAATATATATAAAAAATAAAGGAATAATCCAATATGATGTTTAAAAGAGAAATAAGACCACCTGAAAAACTTAAAACAGTGGATGAATTTTAGCCCTATATGGGTCAAAGACGCAAAAAGGTCAAAAAAGTTTATCGAACCATCGGTTTGGAAAAGTGATAATATTTTTTATTTATCAAATCATATCAAATCGATTCTTAATTGGACATAAATTGCTGTTATCTTGATTGTTATTAAATTACGCTCATATTTGATTATACTGTATTTTCACTTTGATCGAAATGAATTCAGAAACCAACAACTTTCAGAAGAAGATCAAGGACTACGTGATCTCTTACTGCCCCACTGAATACTATGGCAAAAACATTCATGGATAAATTCGAGCAGGCTATAAAGCTAAGTAAAACAAAATAGTTGTTTTTCGCATTGTCCCTCTCCCCCTTACTCCTGCCCTTGGTCTCTTTCTCTCACTTCAGCAGCATTACTCTGGGCTCAGTGGATATGCAAGAGTTGTTTATGAACCTCTTCACTCGTCCTCCAATCATTACGTACCTTTTTAATATTTTCCAAAAACCTTTCATACTGAAAGTGGCCTTTTCAAGAGCAACCCGAAATATTTGGATTAGTTCGTTTAAAAATTTCTAAGAGTATATGCTTTCTTTTACAATATGAGAGTTACTCATGGTAATCTTACTGCTCACAACATTGGTATTACATTCTAAGGTAGAGTAAAACTCATGGACTTTGGACTTCCTAACGAGCAAGAAAGTTTTTAAAAGAGGGCTCATCAGGACTTTTAAGATTTTAAACAGATAATAAGTGCCATTATGGAGAAGGATGGACATTTTGCTTCGAAGTTTGCTTCTTTTAACTCATAAAAAACTAATAATTGGTAGCATTTATTCTCACTGTGGCATGTTACATCGCCTCTTGAACCCTTATATCTCTCTCGGAAAGCTTATATTGATAACATTGTCACTTTACTTCATAAACTGTATAATTCTTTGGAGGGAAATAATATTTCTTAAAATTTACTGATTAGTGTTCGATTGCTGATGTTAAACTACTTGCGAAGTGGAAAGGAGGAGTATCGCAATTAGTGTGAAGCATTGGAAAGCATCACTGGTAAATTATAAAAATGGGATTGTTAAAAAATGAACAGCCTGCTGATGGGTGCTGTTAAGGATCCTGAATACAATGGTTTGAGTCCAGAGCAGAGATTAGTGCTTGTTTGCTGTTTGATTCCCACTTTAAACCATGAATATATCTACTTTGATATTGTGTCAGAGTTTAATAGCGAGTAAAAAAAACGTAATCAGTTACTCGGTGACTCCCTTTACTCAACTTACCGATATGATATCTTTTCAAATCTGCTAAAAACTCAGTGATTTACATTTTTTTTGTTTATAAACTACAATTATGTATTTCCATAGCAAACTTCTAAAAAATATTAATATTAAATATCTTCCGATTTTAAAAAAGATTATATATGTGAAGAGAAGAGCTAATTTGTTATTCGTTCATATATGTGTTATTAATAATAATCCCATACCAAATATAAACTTTTAAGAAGAGGAATTCTCAATAAAGTTCATATTCGAGATAAACATATATCGATAGATTTCTTGGATCAGTATGACTATTTCTGTTCGTGGTTTGATTTCATACCCATTAACTCAAAGTTAAAATTAAATAGAAACTAATATGAAACTTTCTCCCAATGACGAAGAGTCAATTAAAAAATAAGAATCTGCCTCTCAATAGTCGAACGAGAATTCATCATCATCTGAATATGCAAACTTGGACTAATCTTCTAAAGTTTACCATTACATGCGTGGAAATTTGATATCGAATCCCAAAGATTAACTAAAATACATTCTGATAATTATGTTGATTAAATTCATAGTGTATTGCCTTATTCTATTCCTTGCAGTTTTCGCTGTGAAATATATCGTGGTAAGGGACTATTGATTTAGGTGTCAACTCAAAACTTCGGATAATTGCCTCACTGTAATTACTCGGAAATCAATTTCAATGGATGGGATTTTACTAGCAATTGTCTTTAATGCTCAGAAGGATTCTTTCAATAAGCACCAAATAACGACTGTCACTCTTCCTGACAAAAAAAGCAAAAAAGCAAGTGCTGTATTTATATGCTTATTGTTGATATATTGATGTGGTATTAATTGATTTGACAATTGGTATATGTTTTATGAGAATGAAGGACTCTTAGATATTATTTTAGCAATAATAGTATATTGATATTAAATACCAATTGGGTAGATTTAGTGATAACATATTTTAATGCAATCATATTTCCAAGGTGGGCTATTGGTTCGCATTAAATAAATCTTTTTTAGAGGGTTGTAGCTTGAATAATTAGGCATGGTGGTTGCCCTCTTCCTCTGAAATCTTTTAGTATTTGAAGTTAAACTGGATTTAACTACCTTATTTGATAGAGAGACCCAATTATTTGATAGAGGAAGGAAATTCTTAAATGTGAAGATCCATTATGTTACAATACTTTAGCCATTTTGCAAAGAGGAGGAGATGCTATAACTATCTCTTCTTGCATTCTCTTGCCTATTCACTCTCTGTCTCCAAAATGTGAATACCAAAATGGTGAATATATTATTGCATCATCGGTCCGACGAAATGGTGGTCGAATAAATCACAATAAGATAAAAACACGATCTAATGGCAGCGAGGGTCCCTCAGATACTCATAATTTTTGTCTAAAAACACCATCACGTTATAAAGGGCATTTTTAAGCTCTTTTTTGTCCAGTGATTCACTCTAAATTAAGTAAGCTTAAAATAATTTTTTAACTGTTGGGGGGTTGAACCGACCATAGTTGTAGGAATTGAAGATCTGTTGATGTTGAGATTCAAAACCTCTTGGATAAGGAAAATATTGATACCCTGGTAAACTTTATTTCTCCTTTTCTTTCTCTTTCTCTTTGGGAGGACTCTCAACAGTGACAGGTCTTATCCTTTGTTGAGCATTGACTTGTTCGTGAGACCTCAGCACAGGAATGTTTTTTTCTCTCTTTCTATCTATGGCTAGAGAAGACTATTCCTATTCAACTTACCGAGCCGAGGAAAGAACTGATTTGGTTCTTTTTTTAAGTTATTTAAATTTTTTTTAATTAAAATTATGATCAGTTCTTTATTTTTAGTTCAGTTTTTGGAGCCGATACATCTCCCTTCCGTTTGGTGCTTTTATTTTTTGAAAGAGCTTGGTGATTTTAAGCTTTTTATATTTCTGAAAGAGGTTTCCATGCTTGCTTTTGAGGTGCAGGTATATTCCCGGGTATGTTGTAAAGATCTTATCGCAGAAGCACGAGTACAACCTAGCGGTGCCGTCGCTGATGCGCTCGGGGCTTACCTAAAATGAACTCATTTTAAAAAAATAATTAATGATAATACAAATATATTAAAGCCCTTAACCAATTTTTGATAGGCATTAGAGTTTACATCAAAACAATAGTTGACTAAAATCATCTTTATTTCGAGTAATGTATATTGATCAATTTCGTTTTTTGAAAATATTTTTTTTTTCATCTTGAAAATAAAAAATAATTAAAAAAAGAGTTGAAATGTTCAAGTAATATGTTTTATTTTTATCGTCCAGGATATGGATGGTTGTAATAGTTTTAAAATATCATTTTTTGGGTGCGTGATGAATTAATTTAATAAAAATATTCATAATATCAAAATATTAAAAATAGATGTACGAAAAAAAGAATTAATTTGGATGATCACTCAATAAAAAAATTAATATTAGGATGGAATGTTTGTTAGGCAAAATTTGTATTTGAACTGGAGAAACAAAAACTATTGAACCCTAATTAACCATAATATCTCACTCTTTTTTGGGAGAAAAGTTAAAACAGTCCGGCATGTTTATAGAAGAACTAAAATATTTATTCTTTTATTGTCACTGATATTAACCTATTGATCCATATCTTAATAATTTGATAAAAGCAAGATTAAAGAATTATTTATATTTTTGGTAGGATAGAGCACTCTTGCGACAAATTCTAAGTTGATCTGTCATCAACAAAATTTACATTTATAAAATTATTTTTAGATTGACTATGGTATTTATTATTCCCTCCATATTTTGGATTATATCAAACTATCTCTTTAAATTGGCATTAATTTCATATTAAACTCGCTCGCTCTCATTCACTGTTCTTCATGAATCAGAGAAACAGAGACAGAAACTATTATGAGTCATTCTCCCAAGACTCGTAAGAAGACCTTCCCTTTACTCATTAACCCTTTGGATCCAGAGTTAGGTAATAACATTCGATTTCTGATCGAGATATCCGATCAGTCTTTTCTCTATCTTCTACTTATTTAGGCCAGAAGAAAGAAGACAAAGATCAAATAGAAGCACCAAAGTTAATTATGCAAACCTTGAAGATCCAAACAGTGACCCTGAAGATTACTATATGGATGATAAGTATGACGAAGAATCTTTTGATTTTTTAACTCCCAAAATTGAATGCTTGCTATGGAGAAGAGGCTAAACTCCCGAACAAGAGGAATTTTTAGCAAAATTTATCAATAGAAGTTACTTACATGTCCAATGGCTAACAAGGCAACAATTGAGTTAAATTGGTTTTTAAATTACCCCTCCCAAACTGAAATCACTTGGCACTAAGATGCGCAAAGTAGTAGAGTTAAAATTGAAACCAAACTCATATTTTAATCCAAATTATTTGCTTCCTGATCGTATTCTCACATCAACTGAAGTTTTTACAGCCATCCATCACAAACGTGCGAACGATATCAAAGGTAAATGGTAGTAAAGTCTGCTGCTTGTCTGTGAAAAACTTCTGAATTTTGTGAAAGATGGCTATCCATATGGGGTGATATTTCACTAGCCTTATGATGAATAATTGGAAAAAATAGAAGGAATAATAATTAAAACAAATATCGGCCAAATTCTGAATAAAGTTTACTTGGGTAATTTCAAAAAGCAATGGCAATTTTGGACGGAGTTAGGACTCGCGATTAATATTTATCTAAAAATTTATAAATCCGATAAAGGTGATTATCATAAAATTGGTCTTATTATCAAGGAGTGTGCAGCTTTTCTCTACTAGCAGTGGCACCGTCTCTGCTGTCAAAGATACGACACACTACGAAACCTCTTTGTTGAGAATAATCTTGTTAAGCCAATAAAGGAAGAAGCTGAAAAGGAGATATAATAATACATGTAAAGGGACATCCTTTAGGAGTTATGCCAGAAAAACATTTTCATGGAAGAGAAGAACGCGGATCTTCCTCATTCAGAAATAGAATTGGAACTGCTCAATCCTGGAGCATTTTCTTTTAGATGGCTGTAGGAGGGTAATAATCAGCTGAAGTACTCTTTTAGTTTTATCACTGCTTCGGACATGAAAAATCTTGATCTGAATGTATAAATAGATAAATTATATTTCGTGAAATGGCAGGACTTAAGTTATGCTCATGCCACTTGGGAATCAGAAAAGACCCTTAATACCCCCAATCAAATTGAATACTTCAAGCTATGGAATAAGATACCAGTTCGCGAAACAAGAGATAAAATGGAAACTCATGACAAACTGAATAAGATTCTTCTCTAATATTATGAGAGCATGAACGATAAAATGCATATGTTACCAAACTAAAATATCTCTAAAATAAAAACGAAACTCTACCTTTTGGAAGCTTCGTCAAAAGGAAAACCAAAGGATTACGGGAGTCATGATGCGCCGATTTACAAAAATTATCGTAAGCTCAAAGATTTTCAATTAGAGAGTCTCAATTGGTTGATTCGCAGCTGGTACGAAGGTAAAAATACAATTCTTGCTGATGAGATGGGGTTAGGCAAAACCATACAGACTATCTCTTTTCTTTATCATTTGTATACCTTTTAAGGAGTTATTGGACCTTTCTTAATTTTGGCTCCCCTAACAACTTTGCAGCAGTGGCGACACTAAATTGAAGAGTGGACTAATTTCAATTGTCTTCTTTACTACGACGAAGGCAAGGCCTCAGTTCGCGAAATAATTCAGCAATATGAATTTTATCATCTGCACACAACCAAATCTGGAGATATAATCCCTTCTCGTATGTTAAAGTTTCAAATTCTTCTCACAAACTATGAGTTATTTCTTAACGATTTTGATGTCCTTAAAAACATTCCTTTTCAGCACATGATTTTAGATTAAGCTCATAGACTTAAGAACAAAAATACAAAGACGACAATGATGCTCAGCAAATTGCCTTGTTGTAGAAAAACGTTGTTGACAGGAACACCCATACAAAATAACACCAAGTAACTTTGGACTTTACTTAATTTTATATAACCACACTAGTTTCCAGAAGAAACGAATTTCATGAAGGATTATGGTAGTTTGAACACTGAGTAGCAAGTCAAAAGTTTCAAAAAAATGTTAAAACCTTACCTGCTTCGGAGGGTTAAATAAGACGTCGAGAGTAGCATTCCCCAACTATCAGAAACTATCATTGATGTTGAGATGTCATCCTTGCAAAAGACTTACTATCGAGGCATTATATAAAAGAACAAAGTATCAATACTTAAAAGTCTAAGCTCTGCTAACTTCAATTCAATTTCTACTCAGTTGCGTAAGTGCTGCAATCATCCTTACTTGATATCAGAAGTGACCGAAGCCTAAATAAAGGCATAGGCTAAGAATATTGGATAATAACTAGAATTATTTGCAAAATCAAGTGGTAAAATGCTGCTACTACTCAAATTACTGTAAAAATTTAAAAGATAGGGCAGAAAAGTACTGATCTTTTCACAGTTTGTAATTATGCTGGATTTGATGAAGCCCCATCTCGAGCAAAGAGGCTATATTTGTGAGATCCTTAAAGGTAGTCAATCTTCGGTCATGAGAAATCAGGCCATTACTCGTTTTAATCATTAAAAGACTGATATTTTTCTTATATCAACTAAAGCCGGAGGAGTGGGCATCAATCTAATCTCTGCTACCGAGATAGTGATCTATGACTCCGATTGGAACCCTCAAAATGATATTCAGGCGACAGCTCGTGCTCATCGTATTGGTCAAAAGAAATAAGTCACAGTATATAGACTGATAACTTCTAATTCCTATGAATCAGGTATGTTCCAAATGAGTTCTAAAAAAATGGGTCTTAACATGGCTGTATTTTCAGGAGCAACTTTTAAAACAATGTAAGGATTCGACGAGACATAAAAGCAGTTGAGTAAAAACGAGATATAATTATTGCTGAAGAAGGGAATAGTTGGTTTTCTCTAAAATAATGTAAATTAGGAATAATACTTTAACCAAAGAATTTAGGATATTCTTTCAAAGAATGCCAGGAAAGTGGAGTATATGGCCAATAAAAATTCATGTGTTTTCTCTAAAACTAAATTTAAATGCGAAGAAGCTAACGATATTAAGATCGATGCGCCTGATTTTTGGGAGCAAACGTTGAAGGGAGTGGAGACGCCAGTTGAAAAATTATTGAAGAAGACAACCAATTTAAGAGAATACGTATCAATCGAAAGTCAATAGCAACTAATGTTGGAAACCTACCACATCGTCTTCAATTTTGTAAAACAAAAGACAAACAGTACAAATTTTAATGCTGAGGACTAGCGTAATTTGCTGCGATTACTGTAGATAATTACAAGTCAGAGGCATATCGATCGTCATTTTCGAGATATTGCAGATTTGCTATCAGTATAGATTATTAAACCATCCCGCAGATTTAAAATTAAAGAGGAGGACATCCACATCTACAAGAAATAAATCGCTGCAGTGTCGCTCAGATCTAAATAGAATCCCTGCATTATGGATAACGTGTAACAAATATAAAATAATATGCATGAAGATATGGAGATAAATGAATAGGTTTCAGATGAAGAGGTTTCTGATATCTCATAAATAGAAAAGGAATAATCATAATAATAGCTCTCATAAAAAGACAAAAAAATGGAATAGCCCAAAAAATTGTAAAAACCTACAAAAAGATATGATGAACCCGCTGTTGTTGTCGATGAAGATTTTTTCAAGCTTTGCCATCTTTGCTAACGATTAAAATGTAGTGTTTTCTGTTCGGGTGAATGTGGTCGTTCATTCCACAAAAAATGCTATTAATTATATGCCAATAACGATTTATCAAAGCCTTTAATCACCTAATTGTATGAGCTATCACAGCCTCTCTAAGAGTGGCGATAGACAAAATAAACTGAAAAAAAATGTAAAAATTGCCAATAGCAAAATTATTTCTTCCAATGTTCCATTTGTTGTCACTATGGTTTTTACGTTAAAGAGGAGAAAAGTGGTAAATAGAAAAAGAAGAAAAAGAAAATAATGTCAGAAGACAAAAATGATATTATTGTCGATGCTGATCGAGTTTATAAATGCTCAGCTCCCAGCAAATGCAATAAGTTTTATCATTTGTCATGTCTCTTTACTCCAGAGTTTAATAATAAATTTTCTGATAACTTGGGCAGGAAAATACAATCAGCATCAATCCCCTCGAAGGTATTCCGCTGCCCCGCTCACTATTGTTGCCATTGCTATGGAATGGATTCTAAATCAACGAAATCTAGAAGTTACTGTTGCATTCGATGCTGCAAGAGTTATCACGACAAGTGTTTGCCATCCGATAAATTTATTAGACTCGGAAAAGATCACATCTACATTTGTTCTTAGCATTTATCCGAAGGGGAAAACACATCCGAAATGATCGAAGATATCAAAAAGATGAAACCTACCAAGAGAGATCGGGTGCTTTAGAAAATCAAAACTAAGGCTAAACATTAAAATGAAAAAAACGAGGGCTCTTCGAATAAATTTATCGAAAATGCGAAAGAAGAGTAAAACTTAACCATGAAAGAAGCTTAAGAGCTATGCGTACGTCGATCAAAACGTATTAAAAAAGATTAATATCTTGAATAGTTCGCGGAGTAAGGATGCACCAAAACCCCCATTAAAAGAGAGATAAATAAATTAAAATTATAGTCTTTCCAAGGAGAGTTTAATCTAAAACTGTAAGCATAACCCATGATACCGAAGAGTTCAAAGATAAACTCATCAAAGGAGACAAGTAGCCAGAGTAACAAAAACAGTCAGACGAACTGCATATTCGATCAAAACTTAAATGAAGCATTCACTGATATCTGATGATCCTTATTATAGCCATATAAATATAATCAGCTTTACTACAACCTTGCACCATTACTATAGCTTGATTCGAGGAGGGAAGGCCCCTGTTGTGACCGTTAGCGAATAGTCCGTTCAATTATTTCATCAATTCTCTCTCTGGCGAGTTCAAAATAATTATCTTCAATTTATTAATCAGATGCGAGGCTTTAAATTTACTACTGATCCTCAAGTCCCTTTGCCTTTCCAAAACGATATAAATCTTAAAGCTCCAAATTTAAATGGGTTTTTTAAGTATATGTAGCCTGTCCAATTGCAACTCTGCGATTGGCTTTGTTTTATCTTACGGCTTGAGTTGCTCTCCTGATATCTACATTATTTTTCTCCATCTAATTCAATATCAATTGAATTTCCTCTTCTTTAATGGGGAATAAAGGACGCAGTACATATTCAAAGGCGAGCACAGCTAAACCTGCTCCAGCAAATGGTCCAAATACAAGTATATAGACCATCGGAAACACGTCCCAGCGATTAAATTTGAGGCACCAGCCAAATTCATACCCTAATCCGAAGCCAGGATTGACACCGTTAGACTTGGCACTATATGCTCGTGCAATAAGATACAAAAAAGGCAACCAAATATAGAGTTCTTTATTATGACTGATAAAAGTCATTTTCTTTTAGATGGCGTACTGAGCCATAAAAGTCAGGATAAAGGTGCCCATTGCTTAATAAAAGAAGAACAGCATTTGCTCTCTAAATGGTAAAACTACTTGTATGCTTGTATATTGTAGATCACAGATATAGAATGCTAAATATCAGCTGAAGTACCTGCTAAACAACCAATAACACCGCCTGAAAACTCAGAACACCAATAAAGAAGGCAAATTGACAAGGTATAGCGATCAGTGCGACGAAAAAGACGAAAAAATACGACGGCTGGGTTGTATACTCCTCCTGTAAATTCTCTTCCGTAAGAGATGTTGATAAACATCGAGAGTGAATAGAAAATAGATGTGTAAATGATCTTGGCGCCTGGTGAAGAGTTTACATTTGAAATGGCATTGATGATATTAATGTTCATGAAAGCAAAGAGCCCCTGCCCGAGAAATTCCCCCCATAAGATAAGCCAAAATTGCATGCGATCTCGCCTAAACATCCAATCCCTAAATTTTTAGAGTTTCTGCACCAGGATCATTGTGATAATATTATAATTGGCCAGTCAAGAAACTAAATAGCAAAGAAAGAAAGAAACTAAATTGCAAGAGTAAATGATAAATCTGGAACATCAATAGTCATATTTCAGATTTACCAATTTCAATAAAACAAAAATTGGTGATAAAATAGGCAGATGATAGTTATTGGTTAATATCGAATTCGGCCTTAATTAAATGAGCAATTGAGTGTTGATGTGCTTATTTAGACCATTACAAGCACAATCTCTTCTATCGGTATTAAATTGATTTCCATCTCACTTTGTTGAGGGCACTATGATCATATTGAATACTATAAATTAAATTTTATAATTATCTTAATAAAAATTAGTATTAAGCATGTACAGCAAATACTTGGACTATTCTGAAGCAGCGATTAGAGCTAACCATTTAGCTCAGGCTTAGAATGATACCAAAGATATCATTATCAACTAAATGAAGACAGAGGTCTTTTAACTCAAAAGGATCGAATTAGACTATCAGAAACTAAATGCTCTCATCTTCTAGCTCGGGGAAAAATACGAGTTGCTTCAACAGGAAAAGGACCGCGCTTAAAAAGAGCAGAGGTACACATTCATCAAATCAGAATTAAACAGGATATCGACAAGAACACCATCCTAGATCTGAGGGAGGAAATCGATCAATTGAGAACCAATCTCCAGAAAGCCTGTCTGCACATCGAAGACCTCATCAAGGAGAATACCCTCAAGAAGCGCATGAATGACGCTCGTCTCAATGAAGTTCAACAGGTCACCCTTGAGATCAGAAATATAGACAACAAAAACTAACGAACTAATTAGGAGAATAAAAACCTAGCCATAACGGTAAATATTAACTAATTCAGCTGAAGGGACTCAAAGATGAAAGGAAGAGGTTGGAGGAGGAGTGTGATGGATTCGGGGCGCTGCTGGACTCAAATGTGCAGAAGCTTAAAAATCTTGAGAGAATGGTTAGGAATAGTGAATCAGTTAATGCCAGATTAGATAAGACTTTGCACCAGGCTGAGAATGATCATCAAAAATTGATAGCAGAAGTTAAGATCAGAAATTAGGATGCCAAAAGAGCTTAAAACAAACTGCGCAATATTACCACGCAAATCAATGAAGGAAAAATTACATATAACAACGTACTTACTCAATCCGAAAAAAATAAAGCGGAGGCAGGAGCAAATGCTGCTAATCTCAATAATGAAGTCACAAAAGGCAAAGAGTTGGCTGCCAAAGTAGCAGCTGTAGAATCAAGCATTCGAGGAGAGGAGAATCAACTTGATCTCATCATTGCTGAAGAGGAAAAATTACGCAAGGAACACTTTTTGGGTCTTGACGATAATAAGCAGTTAAATGCTGAATTGGATGGACTTCTGAGTATGATTAATGAGTACGAGTTAATAAACAAGGAGCTCATTGACGAAATTGAAATCTACGCTGATCAAGATCAGCAGGCCATCTCCATCCTAAATCGTCGTCAGCAGATGAAGGACTTAATTGCGGGAACCCTCAGAAAGCTGCAGGTTACCGAGTAGACCATTAAGCATATCAAGTACTGAGGATTCATTTTTATAGTTTAATAACGAATATTAATTAAATAATTAAAAGATCCTTCACAAAATGATTGTGATATGAATTTGGTTGATTTTTGTATTATTGGGTCTGATTTATATAAATGTCATATTCTGAACAAATCGTATAATATTTAGAGCGTACTAAATTTTAGAATGAGCCAGATCGAGTTCACCAACATCAAAATTGATGATTTCTTGACGTCCAGGCATGACCTTAAACGCGCCTATATACATATTCTCACACATATACATACGGGTTTTTCTTTCATTACTTAGATCATCTCAAGGGACTTTATGATGGATGGAACTTTGGACCCATCTACTGCACGCGTATTACGGCTCAGTTACTGATCGACCGCTTCCCCAGTCTCACCTGTATTGTACCTCTTTCATTATACAGAATGTGCTTGAGCTATAAACACCAACCGCTTTCAAAATGTCTGAAACCCTCGAAGTCACTGTTACTTTTTTTTAAGCTAATCACTGTATGGGAGCAGTAATGGTGCTTCTAGAAGGATACATGGGCACTGTGCTTTACACCGGAGATATCCACTTCAATCGATAAATCTTTGCAAAAAATACTCGATTATATCCGCTATAAAAGCGCAATGCTGAATTTGACAACTGTTCCATCCATGTGGATGTCCTCTACCTCGACAATACTTTTCTAAAGCCTAGATATAGTTTTCCTCCTCGATAATAAGCAATAAAATTGGTGATTGATTTCATTGATTAATAATTGAGGCTAAATGAACACACACGCATCATTCTCGGTCTTGACACTTATGGGAAAGAAGAAGTTCTTGAGGCTGTCGCTCATCATTATGATACCTATATCCTCGTGGATGAACGCAGATATGAGACTCTTAAATCAACTGACTACGATATTGAACTGTTTACTACCAACATTGATGAGGGTTTCTTTCAGGTTGTCGATAAACGCAAATTGTTTGATGCTTTAAAGAAAGATCCACATGCTATTGGGCTCATATTAAGCGGCTGGTCTAACCACCCAACTTTTCGTCACCAAAATCGCATCTACGTACCAAAAACAATTAATTTAGTGTATTCCTTATAGTCTCCACTCCAACTACAACTAAATCCATGATTTCGTTCGTAGTATTCGACCTACTACTATCCATGGTATTGTGCCAAGATTGCCAGGAGATGATAGCATATTTTACGCTGATCGTTCCAATGTAAACATTTCCATTAACGAATCTAATTACTCAAATTAGCTGGTCAAATTTAAATAATCAATTGTAGATG
>Ga0302188_10000300_pt1 | contig 42601 bp, 39 predicted proteins | sample II_Bog_E2_1_FD_198783 | JGI IMG/M metagenome (GOLD analysis project Ga0302188, IMG submission 198783) | Peat permafrost microbial communities from Stordalen Mire near Abisko, Sweden - II_Bog_E2_1 | ecosystem: Environmental > Terrestrial > Soil > Wetlands > Peat | place: Sweden: Abisko... | reverse complement strand
ACGATTGTACTTAAGAAGTGGTGCTTATTCGTTATCCTAAACGAAACCTGCAATCCATCCCTAGGTTTGTGTTGTCATTTGATTGTAAATCCGCTTTATTTTGTCTAACAATCCTGTTTCAGCGACTGCTGTCGTTTTGTGCATATTATTCTCGGTAACTCGAGAAATATCTCCAAAAGTGAGTTGCATTTACTGCTCACAGTTGAGATCGATCTGCACGCGTTTGAGCTCATTAATTTACTTGAGTTTTTGTTTGACCTCTACAGCTGTGGGACGATAGATAGGATTTGTTGTGAAACACTTCTCTATAAACGCCACCAATTATAGCGAGTAAGGATGACTCTCTGGAATGAAATACTGCTTATTGATAGCGGATAACCTTGACTCAAATGGTGGTTTCTGAAAGCACATGATAAATGCTAATACTCCCAATGCAAAGATATCGACCTTCATTCCAATCTCGTATCCAGAGTATAGATCTAACTGTTCAGGTGATCTATAGAAAGGTGTTGTCGTTTTTTAGATATACTCTTCAATCTCAACGCGATTAGATGTATCGATTTTTGTGATAACCTGTATAAGAATCGGTTTACACTACGAGAACAACTGCCAAAATCGCATAGTTTTAGTTCTCCCTTCGCATTGACCAAAACATTCTACATTTTGATATCGCGATGTGCCACTCCTTTCCCATGCATAAATTCTAGCACTCCCGCCACAACCAGCAAAATATTGATAATAATTTTTTCACTCAAATGACTGCCCTCACTCTTCTCCAAAGTGTTGAATGCCGTTCTGATTAGTATGTTTCTTACCCGCAACTACAATTTTACAGGAAGAGAAAACCGAATCTTTCATCCTTGATAGTTAGTTCGATTGCATCGTGTAGCTTCACAATATTGGGATGACTTAGTAGCTGCAACATTTCTCTGAATGGATTGGATAGTTACTTCTATTTGTTATAGGCAGCTGTAATCTGCACGCTTGATAATACCTGAACTTTACAGATGACTTCGGGCGAGCTAGTTTCGTAAATCATGGAAAAGCCACCTTCGCCCAACTGATCACGCAGAACATATTCACGTTTGCCTGCACGGACCATTATCCCCTTAAGTCTCATCTTTATTAGAACAATTTAAAGTTTAAAGTGGCTCAATCAAATATTAATCTAGAGGCAGATACAAACATTAGCTAATGTCATAACTGTAAATATTGGCTGTCTATTAGAGCGAGGGCCGATTATTTTAAACGCCTTTCTCGCAAGAGATCGAGCGTGCTAGGGTTAAGCTCTTGGATTTTGGAACGTACCAATCTCTGGAGAGGACCCTGTTCACCCCATTCACTACGCATTTCCGCCAAACTAGACTAATATCTCTTTTTGTCTCGGTTCTATCCCTCATAATAAGCATTGATCTTGTCGAACAATCTTTTAGATTTATTTAACTAAGGTTTTAGATCGCCCTTTATGTTAATGCTGAAATGTCTTGGAACCATCATTCGTGATTGTGAGAGACGACGAGAATGTATAGGATGTGATTATGACTGTGAATCACTTTTTAACACTTTAGCAGATTGGGCCCTTTTCCTCATCACTGATGGAGGTTTTTGTTTACTCAGTTGATCCAAGTCTTCAATCAAGCCTGTGACCTTCTTAAATCTATCAGGATTTGGAGGGCGAAGTTTTGATGATTGGCAAATCACGTTAACAAATTTTTAAACTTCTTGTATTTTATGTTACTCTTTTTCGTCGATCCTTTAACAATGGTTAGCTTTTTTTAATAATTTTTTGACTCGTTCGCTGAAAGGAGCAAAATCATCTTCCATATTAACTGCTAATTATCCTAATTACTCATCAATTTAGATTGCAAAGGGTGTTTTCTCTAATTTTTACGAGACTAATCCATAGTGTAGTTGAGTTTCTACTTTTGTATTAAACTTTTAAGAGGTATTGAAACATTTGCTATGGATATTTACATTAGTGGAAACATGTGGCTTATTTAAAATACCTCTAATGACCTTTTAGATATTTTTCTTTTTGAGTTCAATAACTTTATTTTTGGGGGATAAGGGATAAGCACAACTCTGAATTAGCTTCATATTTTCCAGGTCGTATATTGCTGGATAAATTACGTCTTTTTGGAAATTTGGCACTTTTATTTCCACTGATTTGGCTATTTGGGTACTCATTAATTTAAGTTTATCAATAATTTTAACACTGATAGATCGATCTTTTATTGTGATTTTATCGAACTATTTTGTATATCTCTATGAGCTATTCGAAATTATACCTGCTATAGTATAAAATGTCAAGTGAGTTGAATGAATAATAAACCAAACTTTGAGTTGCACAAAGCCTATTGAAACCGTTTCCAAATCAATAAAAATTAATGTATTTTGTCAAATACAGATTAAAATTGTTAGTCTTTAAATAATTATAAATAATACCTTAAAGAAATTCGCTTATTATATATTTGTATTTTGTTAGACAGTTTTGAAGATAAATCATTAGATTTACGATTGTATCCTTGGAATACAAGTTAAGATATTGCTTAATTTATTTGAATGCACTGATAATTGAACTAAGCTATTCTTAGATTATTTGACATTTTCCATTTTAACGATATAATTCGTTTTTAATTCCAATAATGCTCGCTTTCTCAGTTCCTAAGAAACAAAATGCCTGTAGTTTTGCTCGGCAGTCTATCGTTAAGCCATTCTATTCAAATTCTAACGCTTCTTCAAATAACACAACTCTGTACTAATCTCCCGCACCTGCAACCGCTAATTCTGACAGAAATAAATGCAAAAAATAAGTCGATAAGCATGACAATAAACCATTCAAAATTCGAACTTTCAGTACCAAAGTCAATCACAAAAAATCAACAGTAGATGATGGAGTTAAAATGTTAAAAATATGTGCAATAGAAGCACCTCACCCAGAAACAGAATTTATTAAAGATATCAAGGATAATGGTTTTGTAAACTAAGTTTATGTACTAGAAGAGGAGCCTTATCATCATATAAGTCATACCAGAAAAGATTTGGCTAACATGAAAAGAAAAAAGCATGTGAGTAAATAGACATCACTTTTCAATGAAATATAGATCTTTAAAAAAGTAACCAAAACATCCTTGATGTTCAGAGCTTTAGATTTAAGTGTATTAGACTCTTTATCCCATCAGCCAGATATATGGCTTAATTAAACTAAAAATGCTATGGAAAAATAATTCTTAAACTCAGTGATCATTATCTCGTTCAGATTGCTGAATATGCAGCCTAAGAAATATGAAAAACCGCAATTAAAATAAAACTATCAGAGAGGTATGGATTTAAACCAAAATTACACTTATTCTTTCTAAACTGCAAATTATCTCAAACAATTGAGTGATTCGCAAATAGCTTCGCCTTTTCTCAACCAATCCAGAGTCTTTTACAAAACCAACTCCACTGATGAACTTAATTAGCTTAGATCTTATCTTTTATAAAACAATTTAACCAACTTTGCAGGCATAATAGATACTCACAGCAAATATTCTGAAACATACAATTTGTACAATTTGAGGGGAATCACAAATAAATAGAGCTGTGTGATTGTTATCGATGAATAGGAAACTCTGCGTACTTAAATTCCAGTATTTCATGGTGAAAATGTGTTGTTTTTAACTCCCAATATGAAGAATGTCTCCACTTGTGGAATCAATGAAATGATTAAATTGATAAAACAGATATAATATGAACCAATGCAAAAAGAAGAAACCTCCTTTTTAGCTTGCAAGCCGTGCAGCTAAAACCCTGTTGGCATTGAAAAGGAAAATATTCATCCAAATATGGAAAACAGTGATTTTACAACAGTTAGACATTCCAATAGAATAACAAAGCAGTATAGCCCTATCAAATCCAAATTTTAATTCGCCAAGCCAAAGGTAATAACTTTTCCTTCGAGTGCTACCATGAAATTCATCAGTTTGCATATGAATGATTTACTTTAAAGAGTGCATCAATCGTAACAGTTTAAAATGATAAAAAGAGGGCTAAAATAGAGGAGAAGCGCTTCTCTATCCTCCAGATAAGGAAGAAATCAATTACGCAATAATTCAACTTAGAGAGCAACATAAAAAGTAATTCAACAAGAGACAACTTCGTCATGCAAGGTAGAATTGGATGGCGAGTTCAAATAAAAAATGATAAAATATGTAAAGATATTGTAGAATGAAAGAATTTAAAGATTACAGCAAACAAAAAGAATTAAAAATAATTAAATTGCCAAATCAGAAAGAAAAGAAAACTAAGTGGATGATTTATAAGAATTAACAGTAAACTTAACATCCAGACTGAAAACTAAAACTCCATTCCAGTTAGTCGGAGACATTCTCAAAAATAATGCTCATATCGCTCGCCAAATTGGCAAATACCTTGACCTAACCAAACTACTCGAAAATCGATTGAATTTTCAAGAAAAAAGGAATACTTTGACTTCCAATTCATTGAAAAATACGTTATAATTAATGCTTTATCAATTGTGATACTTTACTTTTATATTGTTTATTTGTTTATCAATAAATGAGATTGCATTGTCATAAGTCTTCGACACCGAGGGTATACACTTCGTAATGTGAGAGATCAACCTATCTCTATGGGCCTTATCCAAGTAGAGCACCCACTTTCTATCCTCGACTTTCATAGTAGGAATTAGAAATGCCAAAATTACTAAAAACTTTCATCTCTAATGATTTTAGCCTAATTTCACTATTCCCAAAAATCAAATAATAATCGTCATAAGTAATGGCCCTTTTCTCTCTCATTTCGAACACTTTTCTCCCCCAAAGTGAAAAGATCAATCCCATTCCCTTCTTAATTCCGGTGGAGTCAAAAGCTTACTGAGTATAACCTGCGAACATCTTACCATATATAGTCTTGGCTATGACTATAAGATGTCTGTGCTTATCAATATACTTATGAAAGTTAATCTTGTTATAAGGATCAGTCTTATATAAAAGTTGAGTATACTTGATTTCGCCCAAATAATGTGTCAACTTCTCAATAAGAAATAGGCGATCGTGATAATCCGATTATAGGAAAATAGAACCAGGGCAAGGAGTAAATAAATGCAGTTGATTAACATTTTATGTCTTTTCATTTTCATTTTCGACCTGTAGTTGCATACATTTCTTATTCAATTATTTAAAATCCATCTCAAGTTATTCCAGTCTTTTCTTATTGAAATCGAGTTATTTATCCTTTCCCTTCATATGTTCTTGGTGTTGACTGAAGATATTTTATTTTTATTGCTGCATTTGTTTGATAGCTTATTCAAGTCCCTTTATCTTGTAATTTAAAAATTCGGAAGATTATTCAACTACATTTTGGCTTGGCTTAAATGGTATATCCTTCATAATAAAGCCAAGTTATTTAGATTACTATTATTATTTAACTTTTCTCAACGAGTTTCTTCTCTATACTTATATTTTGGGATTTTGGGGACTCTCATATTTGAGATGAGGATTTTCTAAAATTTGCGAGATACTGGTTCCTTGTTACACAACCTCAATATTTTTTATATGGCTGGTTTATTGTTTCAGAGAATCGATTTATTTTTGTAATTAACCATTTTTTTAAATTTAAGTTTAATATTGCTTTTTGTAGTCCTCATAATAACTTTTTCTTGATTCTTATAGATTCTGACTTTTCTGCTGCATTAATTATGTATTAGTTTCATTGATAATTCTAATACTTTCATAAGATTAAATAAGATCTGCCTAATATTGCTTACATTTTTTCCTCAATTCTTCTATTTTGAGTTCATATTTTTCTTATGTTCTTTTCAATTTGGCCTTATTTAAATTTTACAACCCAACAATCGACTTGCCTTTTTCTGCGATTTGAACTTTAAGTGCTTAATTTTAAAGAATCAAATTTTCTAACTTCGACTTCAAATCACTTTACTCGTCATTTAAGTCAGCATCTGCTGCTAGTATTTGACTTTAGAAGATAGATTTTTATAAGGTTTTAATTTTGGTTTGAAGTTTACCCTCATGATTCTCTTTTTATTTCCGTTTATTCATTTCAGTCTAAATCTCTTAATTTAGATCATCAATCTTTTTCTTTAATTCTGCAATCAGAGATTCATTTTCGGCTATTTTCTTTCGTAACTACTCTTCAGTTTCTTCATGATACTTTTTCAGTTAGGATATTTCTTTTTTTAATTTTGTCTCTATCTCTATTTATTGTCTTTCGCTTTTGTAAGATTTAAGATTGAACTGCTATTATAACTCTTGCTGCCATTTGTCGGTAATTGACTTATCTTTCAACGATGAAAGTGATTTATATTGTTCTTTATAAAATTTAAGCTCATTAAGGACAGCATTAATATTTTTACCCAAAATTCCAACACTCTCCTCGAGATAATTTTTCTTACTTAACTCTAATAAAGAACCAACTGTATCAGTCTACGAGAGACTCATAATAATTTTTTGATTGAAGTTTTACAGTTAACTTTTAGCTTTTGACAAACTATCAGTAATTTATTTTTCCCGAACAGAAATACCCTCCTTTTTGCTTTAAATTGCCTGGAAAATTAACTATCTGATGCATTAAAACTTTTCTCGATACAATTCCTTTTCGCATAAATGCTAAGAAAGTTTTACGTTCGCAAGGTTATTAATTTTAATTATATCAACGAACCAATCGAACCAATATTTGAACTAAATTAGTCCCATTTTTTCTTCAGTCGATTTTCTTCTATCCAATTTGGAGTAACTATTTTCTTGTTCTAGATCATACTTGAGTTGCTCATAATCGGTAGCCAAATTATAAACCATTTCAGCACAAGTATAATCAGTTGATGCAATAATTTTGCCAAAACGACGATAGACTTATTTAATCCTATTCTCGATATAGTCAAGGTCTTGACACTTTTTCATTAATTATGATTTCACCATTTGTTGATTTTGATGGATTCTTAAGAAAAGATTTTTATTAAAAGAATTAATGAGTGTTTTTTATGTATCAATAATTACCTTGCCATTGGTATCAAAGGCTTATAATATTTTTGTTAACTCTTTATTAATGTCTACAATCGTGGTTGATGTTCCCAAAAGTAATGATTGAATCCATTTTCTATCCTTTTGAAAGTTTAATTCTTTGAATTTATTGATACTAGATTTATTCTTCATATTCATCAATTAATCATATTTATCCAAAATCCATCTGTATTCCCATGACTATTGAAATATTTTTCCAAACTTGGTAAACTTCTAATCTTTAATGATCTCTTGAATTTCTTTGAAATCATCATATTCCAAAAGATTGAAGATTCTTATTTTACTTGAATCAGAGGAAATTTGCCCCATTTTGATTCTGGTTTTAGATTTGATTTCTTCCTCATCTCTTTTTGCAATTTTTAATTCTTTTGTAAGTTTGTCTACCTATTCTTGAAGATCTTACGCCTTTTCCTTGATATTTTAATTATAACTACCGAGGGATATCATATGATCAAGGGTAGGCACATACTACATATTAATACTGACTAAATGTTTCCTAGCCTTTTTGCTTTCTCCTATATAAATCAAGCGCATTATTTACATAATGTATTAGTTTTGTTCTCTATATGTTTTGGTTGGTATCATCTTCTTAAAAAGTATTGATTATAAATTCTCAAAGATCGAGTTATCAGACTATATAAAAATCTCTTTATAAATCAAAATTATATTTGTATTCAATAAAACAGACAATTTAGGGATAAATATTCAAACAAATTAGACAGAATTCATCAAGGATAAAAAATAATTTACCAGAATCTAGCAGTGCATTTTTATAATTTCTGAGCGACTTTATTTGTTTATAAGATAGTTTATCATTGCTTCATTTCTGTCTTTGTCAATTCAGAATGCTGCAAACAGGTAATAATTAAATACTTTCTCGATTAATTTGAAATTTGTAACTTAAAATGAGTGAGTACGAGGAAGAAGACCTAGGAAAAGCCAGCGCACTAAAACTAAAATGGGCCCTCGGCCTTAACTATCACATCTATGATGGAGTTCACAATCTTACCAATAGCGAAAGAAAGGAGATTTTCATTCCCGTCGCGAATCAAGGTGTTATTTACGATTACTAAAACAATCTACAGCGTCAGTTGCAAGGCCATGTACCTTTACCATAATATAGTGTAATCAAATATCTGCAACAGCCTACAACCGGCAACGGGATATTATCGTGACAGCTGATACTGGATAAGATTCAATGTTGGTGGTATGGGATGTGAATTCTGGTACGCCTCGCAAAACAATTTTCAATCCTCACCCAGAAGGTGTATTGGCTTTGGATATCAACACAGATGGATCATTAATTGTGACTCTTAGCAAATCAGTTTCTCCTACTGAACAGTGGGTGACTTTGTGGAAATGGGAGGAAGAGGAACCTTGCTATATCACAGCTAAAATGGATGAGAAAGTAGACTGCATGCAAAAATTTGTAAAATTCAATCACAACCAAAACTAATTTGCCACCACAGGAGAAACCCGCATTCTGTTTTGGCTTTGGTAAAGTAGTGATCGAGGTTTTGAGCTTTACTCTCCTGAAATTCCAAGTAAGAAAACCTTGACACAAACAGTATTTATTCCAAACTCTCCACAAGCAGTTTCAGGTACTCGTGAAGGCGTCATTATAGTCTGGGACATATCACTAATAATGGAAGATTACACTCAACCATAGTAACGACGGGCAATTAAAACTGTGAATCTCATGAACAATCCCAACAAAATTGACCAGATGAAGAAAAATACTGCCTCTACAGCTATCTCCGTGCTCAAGATAGAGGATAAATTTTTGGTGGTAGGCTCTTCTAATGGTTCAGTTCGTTTTTACGATGATCAATATAGAATAGAAGCTTGGTTCTAGGATATTGATTTGGGAGCCATTCATACGATTTCATTCTCAGATATGCAGTAAGACAATGATGCTCATCCTGAATAAAGCAGGGCCAGTAACTAGAAACAGCTTATGGAGAAAACCAACTTCGTCTGCAAAGATTTTATAGTGGTCGATGACAAAGCGAGGATTACTCTGTTAAAGTCCTCCCTCTTCGAGAAAATAGAGAGATAGGAGAAAAAAGGTAGAATTTTGCTTGAATCATTCGTGGCTCCAATTGTATGTTCAGCAGTTCGACCTTTGGCTAACACAATTATCGTTTCTTGTGAAAATAGTGTTCTTTATGAATGGAATTTCGTATAAAAACCTCATAAAATTCAAATGAAAAAAGAATTCAAACTGGAAGAAGTACCCACTTGCCTTAATTACTCTCCTAAGGGCAAATTTTTAGCTGTAGGCACTAAAGTGGGAACTATTCATATGTATGAGGTCGAAGTTAACGACTGGCAGCCCCCTTTAACTGTGGCAGAAGTATAGAAAAGTAGACCCTATATCCTTATGCAAACCTTTTCGCCAGATTCCAGACATTTGGCAGTCATGGACTAAGATTTCGGAGTTACTTTATTTATTTTAGGAGAGAAAAATTGGGGCTATGCTGGTAAAATTCGAGTGCACTATGCTCCTATTCGTTCAATTGCTTTTGGCGAATCAATGGACTAGCGTGGCGAGGTGCGTCTCCGTTTATTTTCGGTGAGTGAAGATATGAAGATGGCTGAATATGAGGTCGTAGCTGGACGCAAGTAGTAAAAAGGATAGACCAAGTACAATCGATTGAAATTAAAATCAGTATTTCCGATTGAACAGGAATGTTTTCCAACTGCCTGCATTTGGTATCCGGTGAATATGTTCAAGTAAAACGTGCTTCTGACAGTTAATGAACATTATAAGATCAAATTATGGAGTATGCTGAAGGACAATATGAAGATATGTAAAAAAACATGTTTAGGACCAACTTACGGTGGATAAATCACCAAACTGCTTGTGCTAAATCCAGCTGATTAAAAGAATGATTACCAAGATAAATATTTGGCCTACGCTACCCGCGAAAAAGTAGTGGGAATTATCAAACTTCCTCTCGATGGCAATCCTAATAATACAATGGGGCTCATTGCGCATCCCACCAAAATTACTTCCATCAGCAGCGTAGTTGACGGAAAACTATTCTTCACATCAGGTGCTGATGATCTTTGTGTCAACATGTGGGAAGTAGATTTCTCAGTGCTCGCTGAAAGCTTTTACGAAGAACCGGGCAGTGATCCTTTTCCTGATTTACTCGAAGGTGGCTCTAATGGGCAGGTGATGAGCGATCTAAAAGATTTCTTCTACTACAGTCAGATACGTTCTAAAGACTAACACACGACCAAGGCTCGTAAACTGGATGGAAAAGTGCCTCTAAGTGCCATAGCAAACATGATGCGTAGTATGGGATTCTATCCAACTCAAAAGGAGATCGAAAATATGCAAAACGAAATCAGATATAGCAAATATGTATAACATTACAAAGAAACAGTATCAGAGCTCGATTTGCAAATGTTCTTAAAATTGTTTGTTAACCACAGGCCAGTTTATGGCATAAGTAAAAATCATATCGTGACTGCTCTCTCCACTTTAGGTATTGCCAAGGCAGGTGGATAGTCCACTATTTCTCGAGAATAGCTAATCAAATGTCTGACAACCGAAGGTGAAAAAATGACGCTTTAAGAAATAAAATAATGCGAAAAGATCCTTTTAGGAGAGGGAATTGAATTATCTGAGGAGATAGATGCTGATTTGTTATGCCATAAAATCTTAGGTTTTGAAGACGCAGCAGATCCCACTGATCAGACAGGTACCGAGTAATGAAGAATAATGTTTCTTTGAATTAACAATTTAACAATATAAAATATGCATATCAGCTGGCGAAGAGACTAAGAAACTAATCGTCAAGATCTGTTTCGAATCGACTGCGTATATCTCTCTTCTATTTTTATTTCCCCTGTTTGCTACATCTATTGACAGTAATCTCAATTTGCTCCTTGATATTTTGTTATTCAGTTTCGCTTTATTCCTTTTCTTCGCTGATGTATTGAGATTGACTTGTTTTCTTGTCGTTCTTTTGACAGTTAGGCGTCTGTCGATATCTTGATCTTTAGCCTTTACTGGTTTCAGGTCTGCTTATTTTTTTGTCTATCTCTTTGCTCTCAGGCCTTGAATTTCGAAAGAAATTGTGGGATTATAGTGTTTCATGAAGCTGATTGAGAACACTACTACAAAGATGTTTATATGATTTTTGAGTTAGTAACGATTGGGAGCAGTAGGTCATTGGTGAAGGATTGACACTCAATCCATCTTCTTTTCGAGATTTACCCAAGCATGCCCGGAGTGCGATATCTCTTGCTGAGCTGGAACTCCTCTTCATTCTATTTCGAACTAAAATGGAAAATAATTATAATAATCTGTGATTGTTCATTGATAACATAATTTAAATGTAACAAAAATATGAGTAAACGGGGTGGCTGCCAACTTCCATTATGTACAAACCAACCAAAGAGCTACTGGATCGAGTTGAGCAAAAACTAGATCAGGATAAAGAGATAAGCAAGGACAAGAAGGAAAACTATGTTCGAGTCATTAAGTAGATTAACTATACTATGGGGAAAGTAGAGCCAAACTGGCCGCAGGAGGTCGAGAAGATTGTGGATAATCTCAAGTCAGTCTTGATTTAATTTTAAACCCAACTTATCGCTATTGGCAAGGGCAGTTCACTTTTTTGTGGCTCTAGTGCAAACCCAAAGCAGTTAGAAAATACCTTCCGTAGATTGGTGGGTTACGAACATATCTTCAGTGCAATTCGGCCCTTTCAGGACAAACACATTCGAGATGATATAATTGCTCGCTATGAGGAATAACGGGCAAAGATAGACAACAGTCGTAAGACTGCATCACGGAAGGAGGAGCTTCCCACAAAATCTCCTGAACCTTAAACAAAACCGAAGACATCTTTTATGAAATAGGGGGATCAGTGTGAGTACTGTTAGTTAATGATCGCTGTTTCGGTTTGTCCCAACGGTTTCATTGCCAAGAAATTGATATAAAAACTGCCAGATACTGAGTGGATTGCCGGTATACTGCATGAGGAAGGCACAATAGTCGATAAAGACCTTGAAAAAGCAATATAATTTTACAAAATAGCTTACTCCAAAAAGAATTATGAGGCACTCTATCGACTCGGATCTCTCAATGAAAGAGGACTTTATGGTAAACATTTGTAGTACTTAAAGATGTGGGAAGAAGCAAGCAACAATGGACATATGTAAGCCCTTACAGACATGGGATACCTCTATTAGAATGGTCTCTAAGACGAAGACACGGGCAGGACAATCATCGAGCCAAATTTTTAAAAGGCTCTAGCCTACTACAAAAAAGCCGCCGATAAGAGTTTTCCTCGAGCACTCAACAATTTAGCTACTTTTTACTTCAGCAATGAGAAATACCGTGACTAAAAGAAATGTTTGCAGTTTCTCGAGCTGGCTGCATAGGCCTAGTACGTTAAATCTCTGCATAATCTTGGATTGATCTACTATGAAGGTAAATTGGTTCCTTTTAACGCAGTGAAATCAAGGACACTCATCAAACGAGCCGCAGAGAAGGGTGATATTGAAGGTAGGATAATGTACATTGAAATTATGCTGAATGATGTGCAGCATTGCACCTCTGACCAATTGGTTTAACTTAATCGTTATTGTCGTGAGATAATTGCTAAGGATGAATAAAACTCTGAAGCTTACTATTTCCTTGGTATTATATACTAGGAAGGCTATGGAGTCAAAAAACAGCCAAAAACAGCATTTCTCTACTACACTCTTGCAGCTGATCTGTAAAATGAAGGAGCTCTTTTAAAATTAGGAGAGTGTTTTAAAAACGGATTTGGAGTTTAGCAAGATACGCGTGAAGCTATTCGATGTTACGAACAGGCGAGTAAAACCAATAAATAAGCATTAATCAGTTTGGGGTAAATCCAACACTATTTAGTCAAATTTACGAAAAAGGAGGATAATAGCTGAACCCTAATTATCAACGTGCTTTCGAGTGTTATTATGAAGCGTGCAATTGTGGTTTTCCAGAAGCATACCTGCATCTGGGCAACATGTACAAAAACGTAAGGATGGGGTGATGCAGGGTCGCCACGTCAAGAAAAGCGACGTCAAAGCTGAAGAATACTTCTAGAAAGCCCGGAATATCTAGCGGAATAGTAATGGAAAGAAACTGAACGCCAGTAGTAGTGATCTAATCCAATCGAGTTACTATCGGCGCAGGTGATTTAATTCGATTAACAAGAATGGTTAGAAATGTTGTTAGAAATATAAATGAGTTTAAATTTAGAAATTAACATCTCATAATTTTATTGACACTCTCTGGGCGATGATCTAACTTGAAGATTTAAAAATTGAACAAGATTATTGTGATCTCCTGCCCAACAGTGTCCTTTCCCCGTCCACGTGCTAACTTCAGGAAATTAAGGAAGTTGAACCAACATATTTGCATTTTGACTGCATCTTAGATGCTCTGGGGCACTCTTCTAGTATTGAACAATTGCCTTTATAAGAACGGAGACGTATGTCAAAAGAGCGACCCTTTGCGATTGAAGAGTAAGACATGGACAATGGAAAATAAAAAAGGAGTTAAAAACTCAAAAACTAAACAAAAAATATTCCTAAAAACTTTGGAAAGGGCATCATCTCTTTTATTGAACGCTCTGAACAAAGGCTTCGTCCTCTAGTGGATGCTCATGGTTTAGATTTTAACAGTTTCCTTCACTATCTCAAGCAATAGAAAAGATTTATCAACACAATTGCTGATCTTCGTCGATTATGGACAGACCCGCAATTGGGATCCTGTCTGCGAACCATCAGCAATCTATTTTTCCGCAAGCATGCTCTTTCTTATATTTTTAATTCGCGCATTCGAAGTTATGGGACTCACATAAAATATCGGCAAACAATGTGGGAAGCCCTACGCACTCCCCATGTTTTCAATCACATCAAATAATTCTGATATCTTTATCTGATGAAATAAGCAACTGATGAGTTATAAATTTATTGAATTTATCAAATGTAAGCAAGCTCAATACCCCTTACAGCCAAGAAGAGTCACTATGGAGTCGATGGCACTGGCAGGGATAGTTATATACATTTTGATAATGGTGGAAATTTTAGGGGGTATAGTCAACTTGGAATTGGGAAGTTTGAACGTGGAGAGTTCCCTACAGCTGGTAGAGGGAGAATAAATTCCTCGTATGTGCCTGTTGAGGGGCGACCCTTGCATTACATTGGAGATGGAACTGGACGAGACTCTTATATTATGTACTCATTCCATAATTAAGGTCAAATTAGGGTGGAATAAGTAAAAGTCAGGGAATTCGTCACAATTTTCTAAAAAGTTTGCGTGCACCGATTGTTTGCAAATAAATAAAGAATAATGATATTTACTCTAAAACACAAGTCGGTTGGCGATCCCAAATGCCTCCAACCTACGTGAAATACCAGCGAAATCTCGACGGTCGACTTAGTCAGCCACGAAAATACGATGATCCCTCAAAAGCGATGCGAAGCACCTTCCGAAACTCTTTGCGTAAAGCAAATTGATTCTCCTAAAATTCTCTGTTCTATGATTAAGCTCTGCTAATTTTATTGTCGTCAGTGATAAAATAATATGCTAATAAAATTAGGAAACAACGAGGAGGGAGCTGATGAATGCCCAGAGGATAAACTCAAATTGATCAGTTATACGGATTCAGTACATACTAAGCCATTGCGACCTGTCAATATTGAACACAATCATCAAGGATGGGTTATGGATGCGTGGGATAACCTTGTCCAAGATCCTTATCAGAGTCCAGAGCGCAGACCCCATACTCAAAGACAGTTCGAACATAACTCCAATAAAAATATTCGCATTAAGAAAACGGGAAATTCAATTGATAGAAACGAATATAAATGCAAATGTGGCCCCTCGAACTCTAGGCAGAGCGGACTGTAAACCGTTGAGAAGTAAAATAGAAGTCAAATTCGATTCCAACTTCAGAATAGGCAAAAGAAATGCCTCTAAATCAGCAATAACGAGAGTGGATAGTTAAGTCCGTTTAAAGTTCCACTAAATTCTATTTTATATCCAGTAATAAAAGGAGGTCAGTTTCGCAATAAAAATCGAAGAATGGACCGATTTCACTCCTTTGTGGCTCGAACTATTCGTAAATGATGCTCAACTTACTTTATTTTATGATTAATTCTCCTCTTTTTTAATATTTAGTTTGTGCACTAAATGACAAAATAGCCAACAATTGATATTAGTTGCATTTAAATTGGCCAATAGATCGAGATCATATTTTAACTTGTCCCCTATTTCGGCAAGAATAATATAGAAACCCAAATATATTTCTCATTCTATTCATAAACATTATCATATCATTCTTTTGTAGAGACGAATTTACATTAAATTGATAATAATCTCATATTTAATTTTATTGGATGGAGAACTTCTCTATTGAAAAGAAGGGAGGCATCTACAACCATCATTTCATCCAACATAAGAAAAAAAGCATGGAAACAACTGAAACGAGTGATATCCTCCCATCTATACAGGCAGTTCAATCAATTGAAAGACACAACGTTGCGAGAAACAAGCTTAATGACACTCGAAGCCAAATAATGCTGATGTAAGCCAAATTGCAAACCTTACACAAGCTAAAGGAGAAGTTTGAAAAGAAAAATATGCAAAATATGACGCAACTTTAGTTTGTAAATAGTGTAAAGGAAAGGGCACTAAGTGATGCTAAATATAAGCAAAAGGTAATATGAAACTTACCCAGGTTCAGCAGCAAAAACAAGAACATCAACAATTTCTTAAACAACAAACAGGACAAATAAGATAAACACTCATCAATTAACGTAAAACGGCAGAGATGTTGCTCTTAGAGAGTCGAATGCAGGAGGCTGAGGAGGAACGCAGAAGACGCAAGCAAGAAGAATACCTCCTCAAAAAGCTAAAGGAATTGGAAATGCAGTAGAATTAAAAAAAAGTGGAATAAATTAGAGAGTGTCACGGCAAATCTTCTTCCAGAATCAAAGATTTTCAATAATCACGGGTTACTCTTGCCAAGGACAATTATAAGAATAAGGTTTTATCGACTCTAAAAGAAAGGCAAAAAGCAGATAACCTTCTGCAACAGATGAAAGAGGAATAATAAAAACTGATGGCTCAGGTTAAAACAACTGAAAAGGCCATGCTGACTAGTTTGTATCATCTAGATACAGTTAATCCTGAAAAGGGAAGACTTCGCTTCCAATCGGATAGAAACATTAAATATAATAATGATGAAACATAGTACTAAAACGAGAACTTTGAGTCTTGATCGATATGAGCCTAATTTTCTTTTGATTATGTGGGGGAGTATTGATATTCTTTAATATATGGTCAATGAATAAAATGCCTTATATTTCATTAAAGTTTGTGTATTTGGATTCGATCATCTAATCAGGGCTTTGAGAAATAATTACTAAGCTCCTTAAAAATACGCGGGTTAAACTCGGATATCAATTTGATGTATTTTATTTCATTCGTCAAAGGCAATTTTATATTGTCCTTTTATGCATCTGCCCAAATGTCATTAATGATGAGTTCTCGTAATTTGTTACGATCCTTAAGATCTGGGTACTTACTGACCACACTGCTAATACGATTTACATTTAAATATTTTGCCAATTCATTGAGCATAGCTGCCAATGCAGGATCTAAATCTTCTTTTTCATACTGGTCTTTCTCATATGGAGTTGACTAAAAAACCTTTTCCAAAAATTAACGATTTTTCTTCTTGAGAGCAACTCGAGATCCTTTTTCTGTTGAAAGACTTTTATTTGGTCTGATGACCATACCTTCAATAAAATTCTCTTGTAACTTTGGCAATCCTAAAAGCTAAGGAATTGTTGAATTAATCTTAGTGTTGACATCAATGACTTAATCAAATGTACCTTTGATATAAACAGGCACACTTCTAAAGGTATCCTTCAATAGTTTGGGGATATTCATGACATCAACCCAATAAACTTTGTCTCTGGCAGCAATTAAGATATCAAAGACTAGGTATTCGTGATTTGGAGTATAAAAAATATTTTTCTGAATAGTTTTCAATTAATTGTAAACAAAGTCGGGATGATTCCTCGGCCAGTATCCTCCAAAATATTATCCATAAATTGTAAATTTAATCAAATTGGGCTCGATTTATTTGATGATACTGTATAAATCTTTAATTCTATTGTGAAATTTTGCAACTAGTTTGTGAGCATCGAAGAAAGACTCATTAAAATAATTTTTCAGTTCATTGCAAGGAACAGGGATTTTTTTGGTAATAAAATCATTTCTTCTTCCATATTTTACATAATCTCCATTGTAGTGAATAGAAAAGTTGGAGCCGTGTACCTTTTCGGAAGCAACCCATAGTATATCTTTATCATCAAAACCTTATGATTTAATTTGCTTTATAAAACTTTCTTGATCATAGTGCTCTAAAGATGGATATTTCATAAACATTAAGTCTTTCTAAACTATTTGGATGAAATTAAACCGAAAATTGTTGAGAAGAAAAAAATTAGGACCAAATTTTGTGGGTATGGTTTGAATAGTATTGAGAACTGTCTTGAGAAAGATCGATGGGATGATTTTAATCATGGATACTGACTATTAATATTAATTAAGGCCAAATACCAGTATTAGGTTATTATAATGCCAATAATGGGCGTTTCTTTAAATCTAATTTATTCCCAATCAGGTTTTCAGTGCTTCACATAATAGTTGTTGATCTCCTTAAACACAATAGCGTTGAACTCTTGCATTAGCTTCTTGTACTTTTCATCATCGATGGCAGGCAACTTTACTTCATCCTTTTATGCGTCGGATAGGATGTCCTTGGTGACGAGTTCTCGTAATTTATTGCGGTCCTTAAGATCTGGGCACTTGCTGACCACGCTGTCAATGCGGTTAACATTCAAATATTTGCACAGTTTATAAAGAAAAACGGCTATTGCAGGATCAACTGACTTTTCCTTCTTCTCCTTCTTGGCAAGATTGGGTTCGTTCACCATTTCGAGAAATTAACTATTTTTTTTCTTAATTACCACTCTTTGCCCATGTTTGGAGTAAAGACTTATATTTGGCCGAATCACCATACCCTCAATCAAGTTCTTTTATAATTTCGGTAGGCCTAAAAGCTAAGGGATGGTTGAGTCAATTTTGGTGTTTACATTGAAGACTTACTGGAAGGTTCCTTGAGTATAAACTGGTACACTTCTAATGTTATCTTTTAGCAGCTTGGGAATATCAAATACATCAGCCCAATAGACTTTATCGCTAGTAACAATAAATATATCAAAAGCAAAAAACTCGTGATTTGGACTATAGGAAATGCCTTGCTGAACAACCTTTAGGTTGTTATTAATAAAGTTGGGATGATCTTCTGGCCAATATCCTCCAAAATACTATCCATAAATTGCATATTTGAGCAACTTGGGCTCAATTTTGCCAATAGTTTCATAAATATCTTGTAGTTTGTTGTGAAATTTGTTCACCAGTTTCTGAGCATCATAGAATGATTAGTTAAAGTAGTCTTACAGATTATTACAAGGAACAGGAATATCTTTGGTAATAAAATCATTCCTTCTACCATACTTTGCCGATTCTCCATTGTAGTGAATAGAAAAGTTGGATCCATGAATCTTTTCAGAAGCAACCCATAGCACATCCTTAGCATCATAGCCCTGATTTCTTACGTGCCTGATAAATTTATCTCTAGTGTGCAGCTAAAGTGATGGGTATACCTTGAAACTCAAATCCTTCTCGATGACATCAACAGCAACTTCTTCTGGTTAGTTCTCCATATCTAATAATATTCTTTTATATGGAATCATGACTACATAAATCGTAAATAAAATATTCAATCCTATTATCTGAGTTATCCCTGTTTTATTCAATACTGATACACCTATTATTAATTTAATAAAAGAAATGTTAGCGACTGTTACCGTTTTCATTAAAATTAATAGGTAATACAATATTTAAACGACTTCAAATTTAGTAGAATCATATTTTTGCTGCATAGTAACTAATAGTATTTATTCATTCATTTTTTTGATTTCAACTGCCCAACACCCACTTACACTTTAGGAAGACCTCAACCCAAAAACTTTACTAATATGAAGATTGATCGAAAACAACATTTTAAATATAAGAAGAGGAGGCTTGCTATTAGTAAATAATCAGAAAGTAAAAGATAAAAATAAGAAGTATATCAATCGTCCATGGAGAAATCGAGGACTATTGCCACCTGAGCTAATTTATCAGGAGAGATGAATTTAATTTTTGGGCAAGAGGCCTCCATGTAATGGGGCTTATGAAACTCAGGATTCGGAGCAGGAACTTTCTCCTCCTTTTTAGCGGGAGGTCGCATGTTAGATGGGTTGACCATTTAGTGCAAAGTTAATCACTTGAATGACAATTATAAAAGATTATATAAAGTTAACACAACCACACTATTCTGAGTAATTCTTGATTAGTGGTGCGATTTAAAAATAACAAAATTCAAAAGGTTTAATCCTCATCAAAGACTGGGCCAATCGGTTTACCAAAGCGATAATAACATTATTCTGATGATGATGGAGAATTTCCTGATTATAAATGAGATTAATAAGGAGCATACAAAATTTAATAAAAGAAAATTATAAGATAAATTTATTACAAAATTGCATTCTGTATTAATTCTTTATCAAATATTTATTGATCTTAAGAAGGGTGCCTTCAAGACTGCTGTTTATATACCATTTTTACATATCTTTCATCTTGATGTAAGCTTATCTTTATTTATATTATAACTTACTTAAGAGGTCCAAATATATATATACAAAATTAGGACATTGAAGAGAATGCCTGGTTTGATCATTGTCCAACAATTGAGATCTAATCAATCAATAAAATAGAACTTATTTAATGCATTTATAAATAATTTACGATGGAAGAAGACACTCGTTCAGTTAAGGAACTTCTAATGAAGATCCTCGACAAGTGTAGAGATGCACTGCCCTAGATCGCTGCCATCACTCAACAGATTGACAAAATAACGAAGGAACAGGGCAACTCCAAATTAAAAAAGAAAGACTGCATGAATCCTTACTTTTTAGTACAACTTTCCGAGTGTGGATAGCGTATTCGCATCATTCTACAAGATGCATTAAAATATGATAGTCCTTTTCATGATTGTTTGCTTCACAACTATAAAGATTACATGAAGGTCATCAAAGATATTAAGGGGTATCATTAATAGGCTCATCGTGCTCATGATATACATAAAAACTCAACCAAGGTAAAGGAAAATCTGATAAGGGAACTGAATCAAAAATCTGAAATAAGGATACAGTTAAAATAAGAGATATAAATTATAAAGGAAGAATTTGCTCGGGTACTAGCAGACAGAGACGCCAGAATTCGGAATTTATAAGAGGAAAATACGCATATAACTATTTCTTAGATATCACAAATATCTAAAAGCAAGGAAACTCAAGGGCCTTTATATGGAGGAAGAGATAAAGTCATGATTTAAGGGGATTCATAAGATTTCTCTGAATCCAAGCGGTTGAAGAGTAAATTACTGGAAATATAATCTCAGTTGGCTGATTGCGAAAAAAAACATCAGTATTAGTTGGGTCATCAAAGGAAAATGTTTGCGGAAAAGTAAAAGAAATATAACCTTTAACTTGAATAATTACGGAATCTATTAATCCAAAAGGAAACACCATAGGATTATTAGTCGTCTGGGCAGATTCGTAAAGTATTAGCAGAAAAAGACAGAGCACATGCTCAGGAGCTTGAAAAGCAGCGTAAACTGTTTGCATAAAAGGAAAGAGTACATGGTCAAGAGCTAGAATAGCAACGGAAGCTGCTAGCTTAAAAGTAAAAAGCCAAATGTAATTAAATTGAGCAGCAACACAAGCAGTAGCTTGCATCAAAGGAAAAAAATCATAGCAGGTAACTAGAGCAGCAGCGTAAACAGATAATTGAGCTATAATCAAAGTTTGAAGAGTTTACCCAAGCAAATCTTGCTTCATAAGATACTAGCAAATTCCTGACTTTCAAAAACTTAAATGTGGTTTCAATTCCACCAAGCTCAAATCAAATGCTTGACGAAAACGAGTTTTATCGGTGGATGCTAGTGCAAGCTTCAACGATAGAGGAATATCTTAACGAAGGCAAATAATGATGGATAGAGTGTTTTTATGTTTATAGTTAAATCATTAACATTTTAACGGTCATAATTTTTAATGTTATTAATTTATGAAGATTAAGGTATAAAGATATCCATTATCAATGCTTCAGGATTGAGCGGGGCACCGCCGAGCTTTTTTTTGAATAAAACAACATATAAGGGCTTTCATTTTCACCAAAATTGAACTCCTAGGGTTTGCTGATCTCACACTCCGTCACATAACCATCATCAAAGCAGTACCAAATCATAGGGTTCTACTCTAAATTTCGCGAGTAGCAAACATAATGACCAGAGCTCGGTAGGCTGCCAAGATGGACAATAAATGCATAAAGTTAATATTAACCAAGATCTGGGTTGTGTAGGAGGGCTCCAACATTCAAAACAAACTAAAAGGTGAGAGGCAAGAGTATTTTCTTACCTTCTCCCACATATTAGAAAAGAGAGAGGGTTAGTACTAGAATATCTGAGAGTTTAAATGGGCTCAATTAAGAAATGGCATCATTGCGCATGTTGCAGTGTTCACAATTAATCTTATCCTGATTGGTGAAAGTCTCAGGTTTAAAATAATTCTGGATGAGTCTAGAGAGGAAGATGCTACTTTCACCGCGTTATATGTTCATAATTAAGTCAAACACGCTGTCTTATTTCGTTTTGAAGTTATTACATTTCAAACAACGGATAGTTTTTATTAATTTTTGAACTAACAATTTCTCCAACTTTTAATGATTCAGTCCCTGTAGTTATTTATATAGCTCCTATAGATAAATTCTGCCAAATTATCCAGAATCTTGCTGAACTGGCGTTGATCTGTATGGTTCTAATAGCTCACTTCTGAAATAATCTGGTCTGAGAGGTTCCTGCTGTTCAAACTGTTTGCGCGTGAGTTCTTCAAACAAAAATTGTAGAGCGTATATAGTGTTTTGATTCTTCGAGGGAGTTTCTTCTTGAGAAATGCCCTGAATTAGAACTCTAAATTTTTTGGTCATATATAATGCCTGCAAAAAAGCATTCATGTAGCATGTATTGCCGAGATTCTAAAGCCCCCTGTATCGGTTGCTGACTTTCCTTTGGGATTGCCACTCTCCATTCGAATCATCCATTTGCATCTCCCTTAACACTAATTCTTTGTAAAGATTATGAATATCTACAATTTCTAATTTAAAGTTCGCCAATGCATGAATTTAATTTAGAAATCGTTTGGAAAGTTAGCTTAGACATGAAAAACGATTTTCATAGACAGAATACACCTCTATGATTGGCCTATAAGCAGGGCTGATTGACAACCTCTTTGCATGCACAACTTCGCAAATTTTGCTTGTAAGCTCGTCTATCTCTTCCCCTTCGAAGCGCTAACGATTGCTGAAACCGATCATAAAAACCAGAATGATCTTAAAATATTGCTTAATATCATCAGACGACTTGAGGCACAGTTTTAAATAATCCTGTCTGATGTACCCACTGAAAATACGCAGTAAAATGTTGTACTTTTTGTTGCGTTTCATAAACATCCAAAGAGTTGTCAATATTTCTAACACTAAGGTTGCTGCTCCTAAGTTAGCTAAAGTTCGCAGGATTTGCTCGTAGTCCAAAATATCAATAAAGTGAAGCCGCGCCTCTAGCCATGTTTCAAAGAACATTCCGAGTTCAACGTTTACCTTCAAGAGTAAGGCTGCAAGATTCTGATGAGATATTCCACTTTCTCTCGGAAACTTGACCGACAGAAGATCAAATATAGCAATAGAAACATCTTTCATTTCAAAGCTTTTTTCATTCTTTTTGTAAAGGATGAAAATATTGATCTTTTTTGACAAATCATAAAAAAGTTCAAGTCTGTTAGAGTTCATGATTACCAACCAGCTTACTAATCCTATTAATTTAGAATAGAGTGACTTTAGACTCTTTTTTTAGAAAAGAGGTTTTAATAGAAATTAGTATATTTTGACGGCTTGAAATCGCTGCTGCTGAAAAAGCAGGCTGGAAAAGTTATTAGGAGGAGAGTGTTTTACACTTGATTGACACAGGGTTATGTACAGCTTAAGGTTTTGGATATAAAGCAGTGATTCAGGATCAGATGACTTATCTAAAATATCGACAAATCGTTTTTACGCTTTATTTAGACAAACGTTATTTTATGACTCCTTAAGGCCATTGGCTTTGAGATGCTGCTATAGAATGAAAGCCAAATCAAATATTTATTTAGACTGGTCGAGAAGGTCAGCTACGACTGCCTCATTAATAAATAGGTCCATTGTTTTTTATGGATGAGAAGATAAAACCTTGAGAGCGGCATCTAATTGAGCCTGTCTTGGCACACCTTGAATACTGCGAGCCATCACTTCTTTGCAAAACCAATCGATAACGTTTTGGGTGGTGGAGAGCACCAACCGATGTTTGATTTACTCCTCATAGCTCTTTAATTTGCAAGTTAGCAGCTCCTCCTATTGCGAAAGAGTTTTCATAGTTACAGCTTAATTCACAAAATAATATTTTAAATCTTTGAAACAATATGTACTATTAACTCAACAAATCACAGCAAATAAGTTTATTCATAAGGAAATAGCAAATATCAACACATCAGTTACTATCATTCGATTGTTTGTTTTGAGGATTTCGAACTCGAACGTTTTGCTTTTAATTGGGGCTAACACTAACTTTATTTATTTAGTTCTAGAGCAGACTTTTACTTTTACTTTAGCGAGCAACACAAAGAACTTAACTAGCTAGCCAAAGAAAACTACTCTAAAATCTATAATTTTTGTTATTATCGCTCGAGCTCTTCCAGAATTTTTCCGAATTATACTTACTTATTAAATGATCTACGATAGGCCATTACTTTTTAATGAAATTTTCGCAATCCTTTGGGGCTACTAAGATTGAGCTTGATCTCATAAAGTTCATGGTCTCCCATGAATTTGAAGTACTGATGAAGTTTTACTATTTCATTCAATCGTTTTCTTAAAACTTCGATTCTGGCATAAGATTTTTTGTAGTCTTCCGCTTCAATTTCCATATTGGTTTGAAGTTTTATATAAGTCTATTGATCCTCTCGATCGTAGCTTTGAGCAAAGGTTCTCTGCAATTGTGTAATTTACTTATGCCTGCAGATAGCTTTATCCTATATTTCCTTCAAATCGTCAACATCCTTATGAAGGTAAGCTATAAAATTAGTTCTACTGATATGGTTCTGGCGATGAGCCTTACATTCGGTATCTTCGCACTGCCGACAAACTCTCTTAATACCTTATCCTTGACAGCAGAATTGAGTCCATTGTATATTGGGATGTAAAGGACAGGATTGCACCTTAAAATTGGAGGTATTCATAAATTGCTAAATCAATACTACTTTAACAATATTATCAATGTAAAATATTTTATAAGATATCAATCGTTATAGCATCATTATGATAAATAATTGACTGCAATCATATCTGCTAAAACATACCTGGGGGAGGATTCAGGATAGTTGACCTTAGAAGATCGAGAAAGAACGGTGGAATCAACTTTCCTAATGGGGTTTCAACGAGCTGTTTAAACTGAGTACAGTACTTTTATTAAATACCTTTACCCAACAGACGTTTGGCAATTAAATTAGAGAACATGTTGCTGTTGAAAGTAATCAAGTTATAACTTTCTTCAGAGTATGCTTATTTAATTTATTCCAAATATCCCTCTAATTGTTCAAGGGAAACTTAGGTTTAACCAAGAATTGGGCTATCAGCTTGAGGCGAACCGTAGGGGGATTAGTTGATTAGGCAGCGGCATATTCCCTTCGTGAAATAGTACTATCGACCGTACACGCCAATAGTAGTTAGATAAAGGCAGTTAAAATCGAGACCAAATAATGGCCTACACATTCCGACTGCCAATCCCTGAGAGACATCATATAAATTGAGTGTGACAATGCTCATTAAATTTTATAAATTGAATAGATCACTTTCAACATAAAAATAGCAAAAATTTAAGACTCCACTGTCCATAACCAATAAATATAAAATAACTTAATAAACGTGTTCTATTATGATAGAAACTGACTTAATAAAAAAAGATTTATAAAATATAATTCAATAATTGTTAGATTGCATGACCAAACTTAAAAAAAGACCTTCGATAACAATTACAAGATCTTGATAATATAATGACATTGTTTTACTAATGATCCAGAATGATTTATCATTTCAGATTGCTACTGCAATAATTTTAATAAATGAATCATACAATTTAACCTTTTTATGATCAGTAGGCTTTTTTATGGGATGTATACAACACGATTCATTTACTTTCACAGATTGCAAGTAGATGTATGAACCGTAATTTAATATATAATGATAAAGCCGAATTCTTTTCTTCCTGATACCTAAATCTCAGACCCATAAGAGTAGTTTTAGCTTCTAGACATGCTCGGACAGGGGGCTTATGGTTCTGTCTCCAAGGCTCTGCATAAAAAAACTGGTGCTCTCTACGCGATCAAGATTTTATCGGCTACAAGCATGTCAGAGATAACTGCAATCAAGAAATAAATTCAAATCTTAAAATTGTGCGACAACGAACATATAGTCAAATACTACGGCTCTTACTTCAAAGACAACAATCTTTGGATTGTGCTGGAGTACTGCCATGCTGGCAGCATCATCGATCTCCTTAATATTACTCAGAGAAAACTCAACGAAAACTAAATCGCTTCCATATTGGAAAGTGTACTCAAGGGATTAGTCTATTTGCATGAGAATAAGAAGATACATCGCGATATCAAAGCCGCCAATATACTTCTAAATAAGGAAGGAGTGGCGAAACTTGCAGACTTTGGAGTATCGGCTTAGAGTATGTATACCAATGCAGGCCACAAGTCTCAGGTGGGATCACCGTATTGGATGAGCCCATAAGTCATGAAGCATAACGAGTATACCAATAAAACTGATATTTGGTCGTTAGGAGTAACTTCTATCTAACTTGCTGAAGGCGTTGTGCCCAATTCGCATCTCAAACCATTGATAGCGATGTGGCAGCTGAAAGATAAACCCATCCAACAGTTCAAGTAACCTCAAAAATGGTCGGCTGAGTTCAATAGTTTCGTGAAGGAATGTTTAAATATAAACCCCTTGCTTCGCCCTTAGGCCAAATCGTTACTGAAGCATGAATTCATTGTTAAAAAATCTAAAGGTCAAAATTTACTGGCAGAGTTGGTTCAAAAATCTTTAGCGGATATTGAATAGTTTCGGTTAGGGCAGGACAAGTCGGAGGATTCATAAAATGATTTGATGGATATGCTGAATAGTTCATAAGTGAATCATGAAACTAAAACAATTGTCAAACACAACTCAACCTCCCGCAGCAGAGAAAGTCAAGCACAAAACAACGGATTCTCCTTTCATAATGAATCAAATCCTCTCTAATCTTCAATGATCATAAACTAAGACGAAAATAATGGATCCGTGATTATAAACGATCACGAGAGCAGCATGATTGTGGTCGATCACAAGGAGAAACCCGCTACCTTCCTAAACAATTATATCAGTGGACTAAAAACCACCGAAAATTAGATGGATCAACAAAAGTAGGAACTCAGGAACAAAATATTGGGCTATGATTAAATCTGTTTAAATGAGATAGAGGCATCCTTCAACAAATATAAGGATGTAATCAATAAGATACTGGTCTAGGGCATTAATGATCACTTTTTTGGCATGGATCAGGCCTTCATTAAAAAAGAATTTAAAAGCCAATTGCTCAACGCGGCAAATATCAAAGATTTTTTAGTCAGCTTTGCAGCCTATCAAGACAAACAAATTAAATAATAACCTAAACCAGTGCAACACTCAAACAAAGAAAAGAAAAAATCGTAATCTTCATAAAAGGCACATATTTCAACGCAGACAGACAATCCCGTAGAGAGTCCCCCCATCTCTCAGTTCAAGCAAATCAACCCTCGTAACGTAAAGAGTCAATAATTTACGTAAAAACAATTCAAGTTGTGCGAAAAGCATTATTTTAATTCAAATAGCATAATATCAGATATTTAAAACGTAAAATACAAAAATTAAGCATATGACAGACCCGTCAGCAAGCAACGATTTATTGCCACTGAACCACAAGAGTGGATACCAGATCGCTTACCTTTTCAGTGCGAGAATAATTTTATGCATGCTGATAATAAAGCTAGGCTTAAACAACAGTTTTTGCTTGATCCAGATGTGAAGGAGTCTTTAATCATGTACATGCAGAAGCAAAGATCAAATCAAGAAAGGGATTTGCCCGAGCCCAATACTGTCAAGTATGATCGCCCTGCTTTAAATATGCCCTATGAGAAAGGCGGAATTAAACATCAAAACAGTGTGACTGTCATTAGGGGGAGCGATATCGATCGAAATCTCTATAGTTAGTCCGACCAACTTCTCAACGAAGAATTTGATGAGGATGAAGCCGAAGTCAATATAAATCTATTCAATGCTGCCCCTGCTTCTCACACAATAAAGCCCAAAAGACTATAAATTCACAAAAATGAGAAGAAAGTCCGCAAAGCATAGAAGCGGAAATAGAATAGTAAGTAAAAGCGGAACACCAACTAAAAGAATAACTATTTTAGTTCGGGCAAAACCAAAAGTAAGGTAAGATTGGCAAAATGAAACTTTCAGGATGGAATTGCTCAATTGATATTATTAATACATTCTTTGTAACTAAGTGCTGCTAATATACAATATAGTCATCGAAAATTGCCAAGCTAAGTGTCAAGCCGCAGTTTATCCCCCTCGCTTATCAACGAATAGGGATTAAAGAGAGGTTAATCAACGTTGCACCATTGGTTCTACTGCTTAAGCCCTCCGTCTAATTTTTTGAGGAGTTCGCGAGTTGTTTTGCCAGTCACGGCAAGGTAGATATGAAAAGCAATAAAGACAAGCATAGGTATTGCAATAACTCCAAACACAACAGAGCAGATAATGATAGCAACTGTTGAATTAATTTCACTGCCACTTTGTGCTATTATGAAGACTACCACGTTTATGATGCCGGTGCAGACAGTACACAGCACTCCTACAATGAAGAGCAAAAAGAATCGATAGTTACGTTTGCCGATGCAGTTATTTACGAAGGGACAGTGATGATCAAACATCTATACGCAGTTGTTGCAGGAAGAACAGTGGCTTGCCCGAGGAGGGCGATATATGTTGCAAGTGGAACAATGATTACGATTCTATTCTACATCATTTTCCAGTAGTTGTTTATATCGATCCTGATTTAGATATTACAGGATGGGTTTGCGAGGAATTATGCCAGGATCTGTACATGAAGTAAGATTTAGAAAGATTGTTGTCGTCACTATTTACAGATAGAAGATAATAGGGAGAGCCGGTGTGACATTTTTCCATACTCCTGGCAGAATGAAGATTGAGTACAGAATGAGAACGATTAAAGCGCATACGTACCAGCATGAATTAGCAGCACAGTCTTGAATCGGACCAGTTATACAAATACCACAGTAGAATCGATTTGATCCCGGCCAAACTTAGTGCAATTTGGGCATGATTTTATATTATATCGTCACTTCCCACTTTCAAATTGAGAATATCATTGTCCTGCTGAAGATATCAAGGCAATGAATATTTTTTATGCTTAGTTTATATCGAGAGTATCTAGACGTGGTATGCGTAATTATTTGCTAAGCTGTCTCGTTATATTTGCACATACTTGCGTATAAAATAATTACATAATATCCTAATAAAAACAACAAAATGCCCAAATAGGCCATGAACAATCATCACGTAAAGTCATCATTTTCTCACTAAATATTCCCTGAAACAGTTCCTCTACTTGATATGACTCCTCTTCCACTTCAAAACCACGACCCACAAGCAATACTATAAGCTGCCACTGTTTCCACCTCACACAGCGCCACAGGTGTCGATCCTGATTCCTCAGTTTTTAATGCAATAAAATTCTTTTAGTAATTTAAGCGAATCTACTTCATCTCATTTAACCTCTATCAATAAAAAAACACTCTTTTCAGCACCATCCAAGGCATCAATGATAAAATCATATCTATTGAAAAAAGGCTAGAGGGAGAGGGATACCAAACAAAAGAACAGAAATCCATTGATCAAAAAGCCTAAAAAATGAGTGAGGATGCCATCAATAAAAGATTAAGAAGGACCGCCTAGTAAATATAGAAAAAATACACATGCGAAGTCACCTATTGCAAGAGACAATACGGTTCTGAGGGATCTCTCCAGCAGCATATCAAATTAAAGCATCCATAATTGAGAAAATAAGGAAGTGAAGTCGGAGGCAGTTTATACAATGCTGATAATGATTGTTCATCGATTTGATATCAGCTAATGAATCTTGAACTTAAAAAACCACTCATCTCTTCAATGAGAATACAATAAATAAATGGTTTATAATGAGATAGGAATAGTCTGATTATAAATTGATTGTTGATGAACGACGGTCACAAACGCCAAGGCCAAAAGCATCAAAACAAAGCAGCCTTTAAAATTATGTTCAATCCCCTCGCCCTTGACACACATAAGAAAGTTTCATATAAGGGGTACGCCTTACATTACTCAGACTATGCAAGCGATGCGCAGAACAACTTTAATGGAAGGTTAAGTATAATAAGTACAAAAGGATGACGGAGCCGGCCAAATGCAATTATTGTCATCAGAAAAACGTGTTTCGGACTTATATGAGGGCTTGTGAAGCATGTTCTGAATCGATGAAAGTATGCCCCAAATGTTTGGACCCTGAAACTGAAGAGCAGACTCAAGTGAAATTGAATTAACTCGAACAAAAGAAGGAATAGATGAGCATTGAGAGAAAAATGAATGAATATATCAAGACTTTGAGGGAAAGATCACGCAGAACAGTCAAAAGATTGCTAGAAAAGGGCACTGCTTCTTGGGATAATGAACTCAACACTTATGTCGATTAAGAAGGAAATGCTTTGCTTCTACAGTTTCGACATGGATATGGGGATGGCTCTAAAGACAGTGAAGGAGATCATGAGGAAGATATTGATTAATTCGGAGATGGCTCAGACAGTGATGATTAAAAGGGTGCTGAGAGTGACGATTAGGACCAAAAGGAAGAATAAGAGAAATAGATTAAGGTAAAAAATAAAAAGTAGCCTTCAAGCAAAAATACAAACTCTAAACCCGATACGAAAGCCAAAAACGGAACCAAGATTATTTAACCAAAGAAATTATCTAAAAAGGAAAACAAAATTCATGACAAAGAGGATAAAGATTAAGACGAAGGCAATGATTCCGATGATTAAGTAGAGCCAAATAATCAGAATGAGCCTGCCAAATAAAATATTGGTTCCACTACTTTAAAATAAGAGACAGGCAAACAGAAGTAAGCTGAGGAAGGCAATAACGATGATGAGGATTGGGTTGATGAGTAGTAGGATTAAATAGATGAGCAGTGAGAACATTAATGATCAGACACCCTTTATATAATAGTTATTAATCACAGGCAATGATTTTTATAGAAGAGCTTCCCAGTCTATTCGAGTATCATAAATCGTCGAAGTAACTTAATCTCCAAGCAATGACAGTATGGGTGAGCAAGGAGCGCTTTATAATAGTTCCCAATCTCAACAGGAGTCGTATTCCCACTGTGTTGTAAATTAATCGTAAATCTAAAGTCATTCGATAACACTAGGACCTCAAAGAATAAGAGTATAAATCAGCTAAACCTCATTTCTTTAGCTGTTTAATTGGCATCCTAGACTTGAAAGGCAAAAAGATTATAATTCTGGCTGAGTAGGTCAACGTGGTGGGTAACATCGGGCAGCGTGACATATTTAAGATTACGAAGTTGATCTATTTGTTCTACGACCCACTATAGAAGAAGACACTGACTGAAAAGTAAGCTGAAATATTGCTAAATATCACCACTATTTTTGAACAGGGCATGTACTTCTCATTTGCATACGATCTCGCACTCAGAATGAATTAAGCTAACGCTAATGGGCAAGATAAACGCTATTTCAACTGGGCTTATCACCTTCAGGAACAACTACAACCTTTTGACCCCATGTGGAGAATATCGGTTATTCAAGGCTTTGTTGGAAGACTCGAGCTGCATATTAATGGGCTCAAGCTAAACATCATTCTTATCAGCCGCAGAGCTGTCAAACGAGGAGGCACACAAAGTTTTGCCAGGGGAATAGACACCTAAGGCAATGCTGGGAACTATGTATAAACCGAGCAGATTTTAATAATGAAAGATCACTACTTTTCATTTTTACAAAGCAGAGGAACAGTCCCTCTCTACTGGAGCGAAATCAAGTCTTCGTATGGATTCAGTACTATTAAATTCGAAGGAAACATCGAAGACAACTTTAAGGGGTTTAAAAAACACATTTAGCTGGTTCAAAAGCGAGCTGATTTCACTGATATCTTTTTGATGAACTTGCTGGCCTCCTCCAAATAAGAGAAGAAACTGGTTTAAAACTATGAGTATCTGGTTCGAAAATTAACGAAAGAGGCCAACATCAAGTAAGAATTAGGTTGTGATGTGCGGTATGCATACTTCGATGTGCATGCCAATTGCAGCAACAAAGATTACTCCAAATTCAACGCATTCTTAGAAAAGAATTTGACTGAGGCCATTAACTATTGCAGCTTTACTGCTTTGAGGGTTGACAGAGTATAGAATAAAATGGAAGTATTAAATTCTCAAAGCGGTCTAATCCGAACAAACTGCTTCAACTGCATTGATCGTACTAACATAGCCCAGAGTCGCATCGCTGCCCTCAAACTTATTTAGATCCTCAACTACCTGGAGATTTAGATTAATTAGTTCAAGAAAGGACTCAACTTTATGTCCACCAATACTCCTTTCTCCAATCTCTATCGCAACTTATGGGCTGACAACGGTGATGCACTCTCCAAGCAGTATACTGGAACAGGATCGACTGAATCATTTGCAGTTCGGAAGGGAAAACTGTCATATTTGACCACTCTCGATCATGGCATGAAAAGTATCTTTCGAGCTATTCGCAATATTCGCAACGATGATGTCAAAAAACAGTAAGCTATTTGCTGTATTGTGGGAGAGCTTATCACTGAGAGTAAATAGGTTGAGACTCAGCAAATGAATGAGAATGGATATCAATCTGACAGAAAGAATGATTTTAAAGACAATGAAAACGATAACTATCACAAACAGCAAGAAAAGGAATAAGATCGGTACTCATTAGAGTGATTCTATGTTTGTTTATATCCAAATTATTATCACCAAAAGATGAGAAATTTAAAAAGTAAAAGAGAAAAGCTAACAACAAATAACCAAGGATGGCGAAATCCATTTCATGATAGAATCATCAACGCAGTTCGCGTTCTTCGGGCACTTGTGGTGGGTCTTGTTATTTTTCGCGTGGATTATTTTCCCTCTTTTCGTAGGGACGGTCCTCTCGCTTGCGGTTGTTGTTGCCTCTACGGTTATCATAATTATCATAGTTTCGTTTTGGCCTGTATTCTCCTGTTTCTTCATACTTTGCCTTGTATTTTTTCTGCTGCTGTTGTTGCGGTTCACTAATGGCGTCCCAAAATTCTTCTTTTTTGTACTTTTTTGGCTCAGAAAAATGCTTTTCCTTGAGGAAGATTTCGTTGATATTATCGGCTTCAAATGCCTTCTCCGCAAGTTTCTTGTCATGAGGAATGAAATGCTTGTCAAATTAATTTCCAAGATCCTGGACGTCTTACAATACGATTGTGCTGGACTTGTAATCGATGCGACTTAGCAGCCCTTAGAAACGTTGACCACTCTTTAGTTGGATGTTAACCTTGTTGTTGAAAAAATCCTTAACTGGAAGCACGCTCATATATTGATATACTATGGTAACAGACAATTGATAAATTAGATAAATCAGCATTCAATACCTTTCCATGAGATACTTCAGTTTTTCAATCTTTGATTCACCACCTTGAGATACTCCTTCTGTGCTAATTACTTTATGGCTTAACTGTTTCTTGCTGGTGTTTAATTATACCATTCTCATTTCGATGCTTTTATCCATAATGAAACGCACCACCTCAACGTCTCGCTTTTGACCTATTCGATGTACTCTCTCTATAGCCTGGTCTTCAACTCCAGGATTCCACCAAGGATCCATTAAAAATACCTTATTAGCAGCTACTAAATTCAGTCCTACTCCAGCTGTTTTCAAAGATACTATAAATATTTGGATGGATGGATCCTTCTGAAATGCCTAAACTATTCTCGTCCTCTCCTTGTGAGGAGTACTGCCTTCCATTCTCTATATAGCATATATCTTACCACATAAGTGATCTTTTCCGACTTGAGTTCATGTTCAATTAAGTCCAACATTCCCAAAAACTGTGAGAACACCACAACCTTGTCAGCTGGTTTAAGTTTGCGCAAGTGCTCCACGAGGGCAGTGATTTTTGTGCTCGGAAAATAGTTTCCTTACTCGTAGTTGACATTGAACCTGTTTTAACGAGGCAGGTGCAAAAAATCTTCCTTGGTGAGTCTTTTCCTGCAAGCTGAGCAAATTCCACACTCTTCGATTTGACGAATAGCGCATGTTTTGCAGAATATATGTAAGCATGATGTAATAACTGGATCCTCGACTTCATTGAGACAGACCAAGCAGTTTTATAACTATTTATCCTATATTTTTTTCATGACTTATTTGATGTAATTTTAAGAGATATTGCGGGATTATACCACTTATACTCGAGACTCCACGTCTCCCTCCATCACGGGTTAAAAGTAGTTCTATTTAAAGCCGTCTTCTTAACCACTGATACTTGCCAACTCTCTTTTCTTTACAAATTTTCGTAGTTCACCTTAGAACTATTTCTCATTTTTTATAAAGTTAGGGATAGATTTGAAGAGTAGAGAGTGGCAGCAAATCTGTCGCAACCTCATCAGCAACTCCAATATCTGCATATACTTTGTTTATAAAATACCAAGCCGATCAAGCTCTTCAATTTTTAGTTTGCTTCTTTCAAAGACTCCATCATAGAACTATCTCTACTTCTAACTCATTTGTAGCAGTTATATAATTGATACTTTTGCTGGTAATTCTACTATGTTTTTGCCATTACTGTCTTTAGATTGTTTTGTCCTGCGGAGAAATACTCTTTTCAAGATGGTCCTCAGTACTTAATATACATTTTAATCTCCAAGTTCCTGAGGCTTGTTTATGTACTTGTTCCAGCATTCATATTATGACCAAGGAGTGTATTTTATAAAGTGAAGCAATGAAAACATATCAGTAAGGTTGTTTTGAATGGGAGTTCCCGTCAAACACCAACGAAACACTGCATCGATTTAGTACACAGCCTTTGCTGTTTGGATTATTCGGCCCTTTATATAGTGAGCTTCGTCCAAAATAACACGACTCCATTTTAAACGAAAAATTCCATTCTTAGCTACATGAAATCCCTTTGAATATTAATGGGAAATAGTTCCGTAAGTGGTGATTACCACATCATAATTCTGCAGCTCATTCAATAATTTTTTTCGTTACTAGGAATAGTAGATGAGGGTTTTTATATTGGTGGTATGCCTCTTGATTTATGACTACCATTGACTTAATAAAGTCAAGGGGACCACGACCAAATTGCTGCCTTACTTTTTACTTCCTTTTTTGCGAAGGTTTGTCGCTATTAAAGCAGCCATCATTACAGTTTTCCCTAAGCCCATTTCATCAGCTAATATGCCTCCTAAACATTTGCTTTTACTCATTGGCGGCTTAATACTGATTTGAGAGGTCAGCTAGTTCATAAAGAGACGATATTTTCCCTATAGTTCATACTAAGTCCAAAGAGGATGCAATTCCTCTTTCTCTTGCGAGTGTTAAAGATGATGCCCTTCGCGTCTGAGCATCCATGATAAAGCAAGAGCTTGATAATTGTAAAGATGCGAAGTAAAATTGATTTTCGGGTGATAAGGCTCCAAATCCTCTTCATACAAATCGACCAACTGGGCGCATTTGTCTTCTTCGATGGTCTTTAACTCTAATATTTGTTTTTTGACTTTGGATTTGAGTTCTGGCGCAATAGATATAGTGCTAGCGCTGTTTGAGTCTTCCTTAATTGATTGTACTGGAAATTTTATCATATCAGCGAGATTCCTTTGCACTGTACGCAGAAAGGGATCGTTTCTCAACCTATTTTCTTGCTAGGACTGACGTTTAATCTCTTCTTCCTTTAGTGAATTAATCTATTCATTTCTCCTGAGCTGGTTGATTCCATCTTTATTATGCTTTATCTTTGATTTTTTCTTGATGAGCGGCCATGTCTTTATGGGCAGTTGCAGGCGATCGAACAAAGCTAATACTTCCTCACATACTTGCTTATAGACGGAAACTACGAGATCTGATTGTCCCTAAAATGTTTAAACGACAGGTTATGTGATAGCTTTTTTAAGGAGGTATATCTTTGCTTTGAGTTTTATATTGGTATAGATATCCATGCGTTTTGGTATATCGAAGGCAAAAATGTCCATGCGAATCATTTTATGTATAATAAGAGGGACCAGAATGCGAACCTCTTCGTCTTTTAGTCTACCGAACTCGCTGCTGTTAAGGATAAGTCGAAGACTCATATTCTTCTCCGCCTTCTTACTATTTTTAAAGCCCTTCTTCTTCTTTTATTACTACATGTAATAGCGATATTAGACGGGCATTCCCTCAGGTAAATCCGCATTATTTACGAATTTAATAGCAAAACCAAATAAAATAACTTCACCGAGGTATATTTCGCTGTCAGCCATTATTATTTCAAATTTGGGAAGAACTTCGTTAAATTGCTCCTACTATTACTTGGGATATTTAAGAGGAGAGTCTTCTTCTTTTTCCTTCTATTCGTATTTATATTCCTCTATTTCAACTTATTCTTATTACTGAACTTATTTTTAGACTTATTCTTCTCTATTCTTTTCTCTCATCCTTGCAACCATTTATTATCCCTCCTCGTCCTTGATCTTGAAAATTTCAGGGATGTAATCGGCATCTGCAAATTAGGCATCCTAAGCATCCTAGGCATCCATTAGGTCTTCAGAATGATTTTCCTTTTTTATGCTATTGCTTGATCTGAGATTTTTCCTTCCTTTTATCGGAAGCTTGTACTCCTCTCTCACTCGACGAATGAATTTTTCTGTTTTATCTTAACGGATTGAAGCCTTTCTCATCTATGTGAAGGCTCCTTGACTTTTCTCTCTCACAAGATGGGTTGATTATTGCGTAGATTTGGTATCTTTTTATTTCCTGTGGAAATAGTAGTTCAGGGCCTGTTCGATATTGCCCTTCCCCCAGTTGATGTACTTTTTAATTTAATGCTCACTGGTGACGTAATCATCAGTAATACTTCTAAATTGAGCAATTGTTTCACTCATTGCAATGGCTGTATATAAATAACATTCGGGTTTTAAGTCATAAATACCCGCCTTTCTTACTTTCAGCACGAAAATATAAACTTTAAGAAGTGAAAGACATCTCTTCATACTTTTAAAGTAAAATAAATACAAAAAATGCAAAAAGGCTTAGTCAACCGACTACTCTATCATATGATTAATTTTAATCAATTTTGTCCATCACGAGGCATATTAAAATTAGTTTAAGAAGTCAAAATGTAATGAATATAATTACCCTTCACTACGAAAGAATTCCTCACATTTTTTGTAAACTTTTGTCTTAAGAATTTTCAAGCTGGTCATTGTCGAGAAGATCTGCATGGATGATGAAGTACTGATAGATTCTTGAGGTTAAATGCAAGGAAACTTGATTATGCTGTTGTAGATGAGATTACCAATAATAAGAACAGCAAAGCCCGAAAGTTGCACTATAATTGCAACTCCATCAGTCAATTCCCATTCGTAGTTAGGTTTATTGGTACCTGCACTCACTGTAATGATGATGCCAATTGCCCAAACAAGCACTGTCCGACTGACATCACAGATGGAACGTGCCAAAGCGTTGATGTACTTTGTTACATTCAGGCCAGTCACGTTGAAAGTAGCAATTGAGATAATTCCTAAAATGACAAAAATTAGGAGAAGACCACTTGAACCAAGCTCGTAGAAATACATTTTTGGACTTTAGAGAAACGGCATGCCTTCTTGAGTAAAGACACAGGCATCGATTCCGAAGCTGCAAGGCACAAATGTCATTATAATTATGAGTACCAGTTCTATGGCCAAGCCGAACATTCCTTCAAATCCCACCATTTGAAGTGGATCAATGTGATATTTACTGAGTATCTTCTCCTCGAAAACAAATTGAAATCCATTCGCAAAAAAAGATGCGATTAGTAAGATATATCCGACGATCTGCAAACTTGTGTCTACTCCATTAGCACTGCTGTCAGTAAAGATGATATTGGAAGTACCTACAATTAGCACACCGAAAAGAGCCAGCGCACTGCCCACGACCTGATTTCTCTTGGCCTTCATTTTCAGGAAAACCATCGAGAAGAGAAAAGTAGTCATAATGGTACCACCTCGCAACATTTGGTACACTGATCCTGCCACGAAGTTTAGAGCGACATATTGCAAAGTCGAGGAAATAAGATCACTAATAGCCGGAATAGCTAATATAAATTTGTTAAACTAAAGCTGCTTCCCCTTGGCTTAGGCCTCTATTCGGCCTTTCTCATAAGCTTCTGGATCTTTTTTGAGCATAATTAAATACACTAAGTAAGCAAGTGCTTCTCCAAAGAACATGGTGGTGGCTTGCATATAGGGATGGAAGAAATACTTGAAGAAGCCGCCTTAGTAAACCATCTGCTGGTTCTGAAACTTGTATGCAATTGTATTGATTGCGCCTGACACGATCATGAGAGAGATTATGATGATTCGAAAGGTTACAGTTGCATCAGCCATGGAGGATATTATTATTAGTTCTTAATATTCTATTTATATGTTGATAAAAAATATTTATCATTAAATAAGAAGTCAGCAATCATTGAATTTCTTCGCATATCTCTCTCTTCTTCTTTTTCTGGACAATCTTCAGTTTGGAGTCCTCTTCATCTTCTTCAATGGCGCCTTCATTATCATCGGCTAACATTCGTTTTTTGAATTATATATGCTCGAGGGTAGCTCCTTTCTCTTTTATCTCTCCCACGTGCAAGATGTTCCTCTTTCTGCCATCGATTGTTACTTAAGATATTACTTTTTTCAGACATGAGTAAACTGGCGTTGTGAGGCTCTTGATGATAGCCTGATATGCAAAGGGGTTGTTGCTACGCATCTGATCAATCACCTTTCTTAGTTCCGCTTCTGGAACTATTTCTTTAGAAAAGGGAGTCTCAACGAATTTAAGGATCTGTTCGTAATCCTCAATCCTTTTAATGCGAATTTTGGTATCTGATTTGATTGAGTTGACATTTTTCTTTGACCTGATCACAACCATTTAATCTCTGGTTCGACCGATGGCCTTGGTGAGGATATTTATCATTTCTGTAATGGCAACCACATCTCCATCCCTAAAAATGTCTTTGCTGAGACATGCACTTAAAACCTTCAAATCGTATCCTCTAAAAATGTAGCTGTCTTGAAAAATTAGGAGTTTTCGGAGGGCAGTTTAATCTCGCTTGTGCATGTGGATTAAAAACAATAAATTTAACGCTCTGGCAATGACCATCGGTTAAATTTTGTCTTCAGGGTTGTCAGATTCAGGTATTAAATATAAGGCCAAGTCTCGCATCGAATTTAGCTGAGTAGGCGTGATTTCATTTCCGAATGTCTATGTATCAAATAGATTACTGCAACGACATTCTGGAGTAGAAGGTAGATAGAAGCAATTCCTATTTTATCCCTTGCTGAAGTAGGATTATCTTTAGTATGAACATGCAAAGCCAATAGTCCCTGACTGATAACTGCAATCACTTTTTATCTAATTTGCGCATTTCCAAGCACGAGGTAACAGTTAAAAAGGAGTAAATATGCGAGTTGGCTCTGCCTACCGTCTTGAAACAGCGCTGAGATTACGTCCAGCAGATTAATCATATGTTGTGAAAGTGACTGCTCCTGCTTGATAATACTCGTGACTATCTTCACGATTTAATCATCCAAGTGAATGGAGACCATCTCTGAAAGCAACTCAATATACTTCATAACCTCTTACTTTAGGCGTTGACTGCTATTGTAATTATCGATTACCTTGCGTATCATTTGCAAGATACTAACAATATCTAGGGTGTGGGATCTTTCATGCCGTTTGTATAGCTCAATTTATAATTTGATTGTTTGAAGCAATTTTTACAGGATTACTACCATGCAATCTTATGATATTTTCGAGAGATGGGCGGACATTATTTTTAGAAGAGTGGCAAGCCGCAGCGAAGATTCACCATAATGAGGAAAGACACGTTCCGCGAACTCCAGAAGGAAAGATTCCGAGAAGTATTAGTTGACGATATTGGAAATGAAGTCCAATGCACAAAGGATAACTGTCCTCTGTGAATCACTATTCAACGCCCATTTCACCCATCCTTCACCTTGCATTGGGTTAGGGTAAATTTCAGTGTAATTATAAGCAAGAAAAGTGAAAATTCTTGCGAGTTCAAGGTGCGAGATCCGTCCTTCGATGTTTTTGGGCACCAACATCGCCCGCAATTATTAAAGTTCGTTGGGATGTTTACTTAAACAGTAGCTGAGAATCGACAACACTAAGAATGCAGCTTAGATAGATAAAAAGTGCCCTGCCTAGCTTTGAAAGTTTTAATCGAGGGATAGTCTAACTTTCAGCGAAATGAGAGCATGCTGTATAGCATACTGTGTAGCGTCTTGATTTTAATCACAGGTTGCTTAGAGCAGTCTGGAAGTTTCTGTTTTGATAGTGCAGTATCTTTGCTGGTCGCAGCAATCTTCTGCAAGGTAATTAAATTCCTAAGAGTCATTTTAGAACAGAACAATCTCCTCTTACGTCACCGCCAGCAGTGGAAATATCACCATGTGCATTATGTTGGCGTAGTGACTGGTAAAATACTATCGATTTTCCTTGATCATCACAATGAGCACGCCCAACAACTAAGTCGTAAACTATTAATAAGCAAAGAAATAGGTTAAGTGAGAGGCGTAGACGGTGACAGTGTTGATTAAGGAATACCCTTTTTCTAGAGTTATTTTCCATAGCTGTTCAACTCTATTTGATTTTATTCTTGAAAAATGAACCATCACTAATTTATGCACTATGTTCAATACAACGTACATGAGGCTGCATTCTTTTTCATTCGATTTAAGCCTTCGGCTAGTTAGGTCATCCCTGGGTTAATAAAACATTTTTGAGCAGGCGAACAGCCAATTTCGTAGAGCTGTGAAATCCACTGGTTGAGAGTCAGGTTCAAACACATCTCATCAGCGAAGCCTAAGCTTTCGCTGAACTTGCAATTATTCATTTTTTATAGCATTTCTCTCCAAAAAATGCATAACTCCCCGAGCACTGAGATTGTCATTGGATTGATGGTCAGGTTTACAACTTGCAAAGAAGGTTATAACATTTTTTTAAGGCTTTACACCAGTTCTTTTCGATGATTTTGAGATTCAGACAGACAGCGAGCAATTAAAATAATGATTTTCAAAATTTGAAAAATGTTATCTTGAGATGATGCACTTTGTGTAATGTGAGCTTATTGCACAATAGACTGCATTGTGGTTTGCGCCTGTATCAATAGATTTTCTGCTTTTTCCATTATTTCACCGATAATGTCTATATAAGATTCCATTTACCTGGCTCTGTCTCTTAGAATATTGAAGAGAGACTACTCTAAAGGGCTATTTTATGTTTAATATCGATGTCGAAATTGAAGATGACATCCATTAGAACTTAAAGCACTCTCATCCCTGATATTTAGTCAAACTTATTTTTTATGACTCTATTCAGAGTGACAGCTGCGTTTAATTTTAGGTTGTCTGCATCTTATTGAAATTACATGTCAAGGATGGATCTTTCAGAGCATGTTGCAGTAAGTTTATAAAGTAAGGCTATTCACTAAAGGCCTAGACTCCTTCGTAAACCTCTTTAGCCCGTGAAGGTTTTTCTAAGTCAGAGAGAAGGGCTAAAACTCGCGGGTAATCGCTCATCATTTGGCCACTCTAATATAAATAATGAGTTTGCCTCCATTTTAGTTGTAAGTACAATCACATCAATTTAAATAAACTGACTGAAATTGAATGCAAAGTTTAGTATTTGTTGATCAAGTTATTTGTAATATAAGAGAGTTAAAAGAATATATTTATCTTATTCAATTAAATAAACGTGGGATGGCGCAGCGTATGTCCAAGAGACTCCAGAAGGAGTTTTAGCAGATTCAGAAGAACAGCCTTGAAATGAAGGCCACACTCCCCAACAACGATCTTACACTATGGAACCTCGCCTTTATGGGTGCAAAGGGCACTTTATACGAGGGAGAAGCCTTCGTTCTACAACTCCGCTTTAGCAATGATTATGTAAATATTTTCCTACTAAGCCGATAGATTCTCCTTAAGTTATCTTCATTGGACATGTACCTGTGCACGAGCATATCTATTCGAATGGGTTCATCTGTCTATCAATTCTCTATGATGGTAAGATAAGTGTAAATTAGAATGGTCACCAGCTTTGACAGTTAGTTCTGTTTGTCTGTCAGTGCTGTCCATGCTAAGCAGTGCTACCAAAAAGATAAAGCCCCCAAATGATAGCTAATTCGTGAAAAGAGCTTCTGGGCGTGGGCCAAAAGCATTCCTATGGAGTTATCATGACGATAAGGCTTGATAGTGTGATGAATACATTACTTGAATATTAATGTTAATACAATCTAGTTGAGATGCAAAAAAATAGAGGTAAATATGATTGTTGCCAAAGAGGAGCATTTTTACTCGATATGCAAACTAAATAGGGCTGGAATATCCTATTGATTTACAACTATATCTGTGATTATTTTAATTTATTCTTTTCAGTGGGTTGCTCATCTCTGATGAACTCCTTAATTTTTAGCCAACTCTATTTATTCCCTTTCTTTAACGAAAATTAATCTTTGAGGATGGAAAAATATTTAGTGATAATAAAATGAATTGAAAAAGGCAAATACAATCAGTACTGAATTCAATTATAGTCATATTTTATTTATTATTTAAATTTACATAAATTAGCAACGATTATTTTGTACATGTCTTCTATAAAGACTTTATTATTATTTGGTCAATTTAGTGGAAAGGAAAATTAATTGCACAATTCAGAAGAGTTCGTGGGTGGACTGAAGACTTTGACTTTATGTAAAATCAAATATAATATTAAAGATGTCATAGATGTCAAAAATGTCAAATTTATTTTATTTATTGTTTCTTTAAATAACTTTTTAAATTACCGAAAATTAAAATATTAAAACTTTAAATTGGATATTCAACATACTGAAATCATTATAGTGTTTAACATTTCTT
>Ga0302188_10000294_pt1 | contig 42777 bp, 27 predicted proteins | sample II_Bog_E2_1_FD_198783 | JGI IMG/M metagenome (GOLD analysis project Ga0302188, IMG submission 198783) | Peat permafrost microbial communities from Stordalen Mire near Abisko, Sweden - II_Bog_E2_1 | ecosystem: Environmental > Terrestrial > Soil > Wetlands > Peat | place: Sweden: Abisko... | reverse complement strand
TTTATAGGCTTATTAAAGATTATCGACATTTTATTGCTTGCAATCTAAGTTTTTAATAGCCTCTTCCTTTAGAATACGTGTGAATTATTCATCGAATTATTCTTATGTCTCTTATTTGCCTATAAAAAGTTCATGTTTTTTTCATGCTTCTTTATAAATTGAGAACCCTTGAGTCTTTCATTTGGCAAATTGACTTTATTACTACCATATATTTTGTTAAAAGACGCGAATGCCTTTATTTTTTAGAATGTGGTGATAAAGGTACACTATTTGCTATTCACAAACTATTTCATACTACTAAAGAATATTTTAGAAAGTGTGTTTATGGTGCAATGTTTTTAGGCAATTAGGATCAGTCGATAAATGAACTCCTTTTCTCCGATCTGAAAATCATCAGCATTTTTGGTAAAGGTGGTAGTTTCCTCGTTTATCCATATCCTCCACTGATCATTGCCATTAACGACCATCATGGTATCTTTCGGATTAAATGTACCGAATATATCAACGAGCACATCATATCCAATCATCATCTACCTGAGAAGATAAATGATTTGTGAGAAATGCAACAATTTTAGATCTGATAGTCTGTATTTAATGTCCTCAATCCTTATTAGTAATTCAAAGAACTAAAGATGAGGATGGCTTTTTACAAATTTAATCATATTTACTGTCTCAACTTCTCCCTAATATAAGTTTTTTTCATTTTCAATTAAATGTTGGGAGCTTTCACTTTGCTGAAATTTATCCCTGCCAGCGAAATTAGGATTGATGAAACACTATACCGGCTTAATTATGGGGAGAGATGTCTTATAACGCCATTAGAAGACTTCAATAGCGCTGTGAATATTTTAACGGCTCACAATAATAGCTTTACTTTTATTTCTCGATGAGGCGATTGGCTTAGACAAGTGATTGGCTTAGAGTAATGTATTTTTGAGAGTTGAAAAATTGCCCTCTGTGACTTATTTGACTGAACTTGTCATGAAATTATGATTATTATAGATATAAAATTTATTTTCTCTTTGATAGAGTCTACAATTTGAAACTGACTAAAAATATGACTTAATTCTATTTTTCTGATGATAAAGTCATCAAATTTAACTTTGCTTATTCAATTCAAAGTTTTTTCCAAAAAATAAAATAAATGCACTTCGATTAAAAGTTAACTTATATTACAAGCAAACAATTCTCCTCACAGCCTTTATTTTAATGATTGGAAATGAGTGTAAATCTTTATCGTTTAACTGTAGGGTTATATCAAACCAGTTATATTAATAAATTACATTCCTAACATATCTCTATGACAAGTGTTACAGAAATTATTAAGGATCTCTTTTGTGGTTGTTTGTCAGGATGGGGGCAAGTTGTTACTATGTTACCCTTTGAGAACATTAAACTTAAAGTTGTTTCCAAACCTGAAGAATATGGATAAGGCTATATTCATGCTTTCAAAAAAACTGTAGCTGAGGAGGGATTCTTATCATTTTATAAGGGAATGCTTATGCCCTTGTTGGGAGTGGGGGCACAAGTATCTCTACAATTTGGAACAGTGGAAAGCCTAAAAAAAATGATGAAAGAAAGATTTGAGGATTCATAAGGAAATTTACATTGGAAATATTCTGTTCTCTCTGGAGCTCTTTCTGGAATACCGAGTGCTATTGTGGTTGTAATATTATGGTAATTCAGACTGTCCTGGATCACTCAAGATTTCGAGTCGCTTTACGAAAATAAAAAGGAGAAGGCTCAGTAAAAACGGCAATTAGAATTTATCAACAGTATGGATTTAAAAAACTTTATTTAGGATTTAATTCAACCATTCTAAGATAAAGTTTCCTGGGAATATATTTTGGAGCATATGATTTTTGTATGAGATTCTTTAGGAAGGAGAATGGAGATGTTTCTATGATGGGCTCTCTTTTGTCTGGAGGAATAGCTGGAGTTTCCACCTGGACAGTCATGTATCCAGTAGATTATGTAAAAACAAGGATTCAATCTGATTCTCTTTCGAATCCAGAGTACAAAAATTCGATTTAATGCTTTAGGAAATAATTGCGTAAGGGATATAAGGTGTTCTTTAGAGGATTCTAAATTATGATTGCAAGGGCATTTTTCTGTAACGCAGTTGGCTTCTACTGCTTCTAACTCGGTAAAAAACTAGTATATTGATCTTTATAACAACTCAATATCTTTTATCCTTTTATCTAATGTCAATTATATGATACCCCATATTTATTCTTAGTCTACCGATCAACTGTATCCTATAACATATCGATAAATAGCGATGAATTATTCTATAAAAGCAAATATCATTTTCAAATATAAAGGATAAATCTTCTCCGCAGTTAGATAATGTTTTATTTCATCCCAGACTTGTGAATTCTGTTTTTACCGAGATATATTTCTTTTAAATAGGTAAAAGATCTATTCAAAAATATTCCTAAACTATTTTCAGTTAGTCTGTTGCAACTTAATACAAGTCTTTCAACCGGCTTTCTTTTGATTGTTTCCACTAAAACATGAAGTTGCTGATCAGTTAGACCAACTTTAATCAGTTTTATCGTATTTATTTGATCAAAATCGAAAAGATTTAAGAAGCAAGTTAGATCCATTGTGGTTATATTAAAAGAAATAAGCTCTAGCATTTTCCCTTGAAGTTTTGTCCTCAAATAAGCTTATTTAACATAAGTGGCCATGAGTCGATGAAGAGTACTGGATTGATATCTCTGATTAAGATAAGAATCAATTCTATATTTAACTTCCTCTTCGGATAGCTTTTGAGATTTAGGAACTGAATCAAACGAAGTCGTGGAGGTGCATGTAAACATTTTGTTTTTTTTATGTATCTTGATATTTTAGTGCAAATATTCTTGAGGGATATCTTTTAATTCACTTCCAAAAGGTTTTTAGAGTTTACTGTTTTTGTGTTGATATTTCTTAATTGCATCATTATCATAATAGAATTTATACCTTTGAACAAACTTAGTCTTAGCTAAATTTTGACAGATATCCGAAAATCTGCCATTATATCTTCTATCATTAAAAAATCCATTGCTTAAATGTTCATTCTAGTTCCTGTTATGAATGTAACTTTGAGAAGGTGTGCCCTCCTCCTTTAACAATTCACTCAGAAATCCATTTTGACTTTTTGTCCTATTTAAACTGAGTGTTTAATCATCAGTTTTTCCATTAGATTGGGTGAGATCAATGTTATTTTCCGAATTTTAAGTTTACAACTTCTCATGGAGATGATTGAGAAGTTCATCTTCTTTGATAGAACAAGCAGTAGACATTTTTTCTTATTCTTGAATTCCTGAAAGTTTTATTTATTGGAAATGCTCTATTAATCGATGAATAGACATTCCTTGATGTTCTTCCTCTTTCAAAAGAACCATTTTATATCTCTAACCATTCTATGTTCGCACTTAATTTTCCTTTTCACGGTATCGAAGTATACAGTTATCACAAGAGTTGAGAGTTTTATTAGAAAATTTAGAGCCTTCCACCCAATTGCGACAAAAATTGCATTTGATTTAGTTGATTTTTACTAATTTGATATTCATAACTATTCTTATTTTTAACTGAATTATATAGTTGCAAATCACAATTATTTTAGTATCTATTTAGTCAAATATTTTGATCAAGGATATTCTATAATACAATATATCAAACTCGGGCTTTTCCTATTTTATTACAATAGATTGAATCTTTTTTGAATCATAGATCAATAACCCGTCTGTTTATTATACAATTATATTATTAAAACATAAAATAAAAACAGTTAAATACTCAATTATTCTGTTCTTTGCATTCTTAAAATAAAAGATCATTCCATTCATAAACTAGATTTGATTGTAATTTTAATATGAAAGAAGCTGGATTATAATTTTCATTTTGAAGATAATAATTTAAAAGATAACTTCAGTACAATGGATAGGGACAACACCATTGTTGTGGATAATATCGAAATCAACGATAGACTTATACAGTCAGCCTTCGATAGTGCCAAGTACCAAAACAAAACCTATGAAGTTCTATCGTAAACATTTCGCATGCTTAATCTAGCTAAACTCTATTAAGTTAATCCAGAAGATACGACCACTAAACAAATGATTAAAAATATTGTAAATTCGCAGATGCTTCCGCAGTCTCTCTAGAATTAACCCCCTAAAAATCAGCTTGATTTAAGTGAAGCTTTCCCTCTAAATAAACTTGGAAATTTCGGCCGTTTGCTCTAAAGAAAATGCAGAGTGACTGAACAAGGAATCATGTAGTTTTAGGAAGGTAAGCAACCAAAATTGAAAGAAATAAAAGATTTTATCAATAGAATTGAAATGTTCGGCTAAAACCAAAACGATAATAAAATTGGATGGATTTCGAATTAGAAGAAATATCGGTATCGCATTGTCCTCATTGATAAAAGCGATGGACATAAAGGCATCTATTTCGGCAATTCATAAAAGGCTGAACAAATTCGTCTGTTTTTTTCTCAAAAGTATAGATATACTGGTAACTTTGACAATGTATCTGAGGCACTCAATCGTAATTTTACTAATGCCTGCCTCGAAGCCTTTAAGAACAAGTTAATCTCAAGAAATAAATTGCTGAACAAAAGCAATCGTTATTCGAGAAATGTTATTTTTGGATAAAATGCCAACGAAAATTTGGATCAGGTTGTCGATAAAAGATCGGTCAATCGATAGCAATAGGCGAACCATAGCGTGTTTTATAACGATCAGTTGAACAGATCTCAGAGGGGACTCTCTAATATTAGTGTTCCTCCGAAGTAGCCTGATAACATGATGAGAATAGATGGTATATTGCAAACGCGATCAAATGTGAAAGTCAATTTCAGAGACTTACAAAGAGCGTACATTCAAAATTTATTCTCGACTTGGCTGTAAAAGGCAAAAATTAAAAAGGAGTTATCCATGAATCGAAATTTCTTGCAAAAAGGAGAAAATTACAGCTATAGTCCTTCTAAAAAACTAAGTGAGATTGATAACAGATCTAAAATAGACCAATTGTTTGATAAATCTTCCAGGAAACAGGAGAGCGTTTACATTAAGTAAAAAGACAAAGAGAGTATCTATCGAGGTGGACAAGGCAGCACAATGAAACCAATACAAAGTGGGCAACGATAGCAATAAAGTTTCATCAAACAGTTTAATAAATAAAACGAAGATCTTACTGAACTAGTATGCTTTACGATATAATTTCTCACTTTGAATAACTTGTTTTTCAAACCAATTGTCACTATTTAGCTAATACGCAACAATAAACCAGAGCAAACTATAATCTACAATACCCTAATAAAGAAAAAATAGCCTCATTTGCTTTATTCACTGATGGTTAATGGAGATGACAGCTTAAAGCTAAATGCCAGTCTTAAAGACTATACTATTGTTGTGAGAGTTATTGATTTTTTAGCCAACTAGGAAGTTATTTCAGATAGAATCATTATGAATACCAAAAAGGTTATGGAAAGGACCACCATAATGGGGGATAATAAACTTATAAAGCTTGATATGGGAGTTAAGAGCAATGAACTAGTTGAGACAGAAGTCAAACCGGAAGTAGCAAATATTATTCCTATTGAACTTAATATACCCCCTCTGCCTCAGGCCGTCAAATAAAAAATAAGCTCCTATTGGTAAAAATAATCGCAATCGCAAGGCTACTACAATGAAGTTGGTCTATCTCTCTATAAAATCTTAAGTCAATTCGATCTAGTCCCCTTAACATGGTGGAAAGGAATTCCTGATGACGATTACGAAATTCTTCAAGTTGTTAATGCTTCCTCCAAAATTTTAGGTTTCAAGATGATACGATCCTTCACTTATATTATCAAAGTTTTTGCCACCCTTTATCCTGATTTAGAGGAGATGATTTAAAAATTATTGTCTTTCATCTTAACATTCCTTAAACCTTACTATTTCCCTTAAGAGCTGAATCGAATTCAAAAATTTCATAGAATTATTGGATTGGAAGAGGACTGCGAATTCATTTCCAAAGTTAATGTATAAATTTTGACCATTACCAAACTTATTGAATTCGAATGCCCAATTTTAAATGAAAAGATGGTTCGTAGAAATATTTGCTTTGGATACACAATGATGGAATACATCTACTAAGCATTTTCAAGAAATTTTTCAGCTAGCTGTGTTGTTTAACTTTGGAACTATATTTTAACTGAGCTCTAACTGATCCAACTTAACATGGTGGTAATTGCTATAGTCTTGATAAAATATTATGAAGAGGATCTGATGAAATGCAAGAGACTGAATGAATTTTCCAGAATTTTATAAAGTAAAAAAATAGTAAAGATTCAGTATATTATAAAATAAGTGATCGCTTTAAAGGAAAAATATTTTGGCTAAACTAAAGGATTTCTCGATTAGATCAAGAACATTTTTAATTCGAAACCTTTGTAGCCTATTCTCTTTGAATTTTATAAAAGAGAAACCACCAAAATCGATAAACGCAAAATCAATAAAGAACTGTAGAAGAAATCTGCTTTGAGAAAAGTTAATAGGCAAATCGATATTTAATTTCCTGAATACCCCTCTCACAAATATTGTCTGCATATATACTTTTGCAAATTGCCAGATGTCGGGGGAAGCCTCACTATTCGCTGCAACGATATAGATTATGAATGCTTAAACCATGAGAATAACAGATACTTTATAATTAGTGAAGTTTCGGGCCGAATCACACTGAATTTTTTAGATTTGAAGTCGAATGATTACTCTTGTGAACTTGTATTCAACCAGGGAATTAACTAGTTTACTACTTATCTTACAACGGCTAGGAACAACACTACTTACAAAATCATCTATTTCGCTGGACTACTGACCGATACGCAGATAGACATCTTCAAAAAAGGCAAAAAATTCAATCACTTTATTTCTCCCTTCGTTAAGTAGACATAATTTTCAGATTAAATGAACAGACCAATTAATTAGACTGTATTCTTACGTAAATACGATAACAGCAACTCCAGGGATGATCTAATTAAGAAAATAAAAGTTCTGTTTTGCTCGGGCAGCAAAACCTTTAACTAGATCTAGTTTTATCTCTAACAAATTTAGACCAGCGAACTTACTATTGAAGAAAAAATTCATATGGTCAAACAATTGGCTTAGAATTTTAGTCAATAGTTTTGTTTGAGTAGCAATAGGATATTTTAAAGGCATTTCTTCAGTTGTTTTTTTGACAAGGCTGGCTTCCAAATGACTAATCATCAATTTGAATGTTTTTACAACGATAGTCTCGATTATGAATTCGATGCTCCTAAAATCATCAAATGTAGATTTCTGCCCGTTGATGTGAGTAAATAAATTAAGCTTTAAATGGAGGCTCTAAACTATTTAATCGAGAAAAGCAGCAAGTATCTGTATGCTGATATCATTGTTGATGATCTCATTCAAGCAATCAAACCGAGTATCAATGAACAACTAGGAGGAATGCATGAAGGAGAACTTAGACTGCTTTACTCTTCCAATGGCGAGGTCAATTTAAAGTCTTGGCAAATTCGGTTAAAAAATAAAAATAAATAAGTTTATTACGAATAAATCAAAGAAGATACTGCAGAAGATATCGAATAAATGTAGATTGGAGAACCTGAAATTCTGATGACATAAGTGCTACCTAGTTTTGCTAAAATTAGCACGATTCTTGATTACGTCAACTCAAACCGAAGCGTTGATCTGAAAACCAAATATCAAGATAAAGATCGAAAGAAACTAGCATAAAAAATAAACATTCTTAAAGATTGTCAATCAAAATTCAATAAAATTATATCAATGAGGCATAATATCTACCCCAAATGCCTCAACTTCCCTTTCTTTAATTATTATTACGAATTAGTACATAATTTCACCATTCCGCCCATTAAAAGTCTATTCTTGAATAATCTTAAGAGTGATATAAAAACTATTTGTCTTTCAAGAGGCGAACTTAAATTTGGATAAAACGCCAAAGTAGAATCCTATAGCTATGAAAACGAGATTGGCCTTTATGGTAATTTGCGTAAAATGGCTCGTGATTCCAAAGGATGGTTCTTTTTCAGTTTTGGAAAAGATTAGCATTAATTTGGAAAGGAAGAGGCAAGAGTATTTGTTAATTATGGATATGGAGTTTTTAGATGGTAACCTTGCATTGTTTTGGGATTTGTCCTAAAGATCAAAGCAAAGAAATCAAGTAAAATATCCAAAGATACTATTGCTAAAAAAGAATTCTTGATACTTTTTAAGAAGCAATAAAGATTTGTGAAATAATATGAATTACAACTGAGAGATGGTGCTCACAGCAGATTGCAAGAATTAGCTAATAATAATTTAGGCATGTCAAGGCAAGCAAAGTATTTTGATGATGAATAGGATAAGAATGTTAAGGGGAATACACTGAAATACCTCACCAAGTTCATTAAGTGATATTCTATTCTCATATATTTTATCTTTTAATGACAGATTTAATGTCTGCTTTTTAACATTAATTAATAAGTTAGTTATTTAATAATAGTGGGTAAAATTATCCTTAAAAAAATAGACAGTTGTTAAAATATTTGATTATTTTAGTTTTAATATTTTTTTCAAACAGCAAAGGACCTAATTATGTAAAATGGTCCGCTTCTTATAAAGGATAATAAATGTCAAGTGATATTTTTCATTTTAGAAAAATTATGATGTTATTCATCAAACAAAATTGAGATCGATTTTCCCATCGATGGTAGATAAGTTTAAAAATACAGCTACCTATGTATTTAGCTGAAAAGGCCAGTTAGAATTTTTAATAGCCTGTCTTATTAAGATTTCAGGTAATTATTTCCTAAATTATTAATCTTTTAATTGATGTATATTTTTTTAATTGACACTTATCAATTACTAGCAGTGTTCGTTTCCTATTTAATTATTTCTTAACCTATTGATTGATAGCCTAAATCTCTTTATATTTTAAAAATAATAAAAAAATAAGGTTATACGTATAGAGTATTGGACTGATTCATTGAGCCCAAAACTTGATTTGTTTGATATATTTATATTCATCACAATTCATGGCATATATTATCAAGCTCAAATATCTAAAGAAATAGATCGGGGCCAAGGAGCAATTTATAAGGCCTATTTATCTTTAGATTATAGTTAGTTTAACTCTAGCTAATTGATTTATTACTTATATTTAGTTGACTAAGTTTGGGCCAATTCGCCTTCCTCAAATGCTAGCAGCCCTGGCTTCCTATTAAATTCCTTTCTAACTTATTGATTTATTACATAGATTTAATTGGCGAAGATTGGTCCAATTCGCACTTTTTAGATGCTTACATCCTTAGCTCCCTATTAAATTATACCCTAGCTTATTGATTTATTACTAAGATCTAGTTAATTAAGATTGGGCCAACTTGCCTTTGCCAAATGTTCGCAGCCTTAACTTCCTATTAAATTATGCTCTAACTTATTTATTTATTACCAAGATTTAGTTTACTAAAATTGGGCCAATTGCAATCACGTATATGTTCACATCCTTAGCTTTTTATTGAGTTATACCCTAACTTATTAATTTATTACCAAGATTTAGTTGTCTAAGATTGGGCCAATAGCAATCACGTAAATATTCACATCCTTAGCTTCCTATTAAATTATCTTCTAATTTATTAATTTTATTACCAAGATTTAGTTGACTGAGATTTGGCCAATTGCAGTCACATAAATGCTTGCATCCTTAGCTTCCTATTTAATTATCTTCTGATTTATTGATTTATTACCAAGATTTAATTGTCTAAGATTGGGCCAGCGTGCCTTCGTCAAGTGCTTACATCCTTAGCTTTTTATTGAATTATATCCTTACTTATTGACTGATTACCGATATTTAATTGAAGAAGATTGGGCCAATTGCAGCCACTTAAATGCCTACATTCAAAGCTTCCTATTGAATTATGTTCCATAAATAACTGTTAAAGTTTAGTGATATTGGCTTCCTTTAAAACTTCCCAGCCTGCGGGCCTTATTGCTTTACCTAAATGCAAAATGTAATACTGCTTAAATCTAAGCAGACAGTAAGTATATTCTCTCTAAGTTAGGGATTTGGCAATTAATTCATTTTGAATTCATCCCAAGGAATTGTTGCTGACATAATCACACACTTCTCTACATTATCAGCAGAGGATAAGACTATTGCTCGTCGATAGTGTTTATCAAGAGTTTCCCTTTGCATGTTTATATTATTGGTTTATTTTGCTATTCGCCACAACTTTTCGGCTATGCGCCACTCAGAATCTGCAATAATTCTGCCTTTACATGATATTTCATGAGCCTGGGCCTTTTCAAGCACCTTTCTGTATGATTTTTTATAGTCTTCAATATAGTCTTTATTCTAGTCAGCAGATGACTGCTTTATTTGATTTATTTTGCACTCAACGAGCATGAGTTCGCATTCAATTTCTTTTTGATAGTTTGGCTTCTTAAAAGATTTTATAATTTTTATAATTTTTTCTAGCAACTATTTTGCTTCATTCGTTTTATTTTACTATAAATAATCTTAAACAATGAGAAGCTTGATGTCAACAATATACTAATCTTTGTTTTAACTCTCCTTTGCATTTAATTTTTATACTAAATTGGTTAACCATGAGCATAAATATTAAAAGGTGACATATTTTTTTCTTAAAAAACATGCCTTGGCAAATTTCAATAAAAAGAGAACAGTCTATTCACTATTTTAACCAAAAATTCTATTAATCTGATACTAGTCAGTGTATCTGATCTTCCCTTGATATAAGGTGCAGTCAATCATTGTTGATAGATTTTTGAATTGATAAAAGAGCCTTGCAGTATTATCATGATATGCCCTCACTCCTTTGACTTCAAATCTATTTTCTATGTACTCCTAAAATCGTATATGCTATTCTTTCCATTGAGTGTAGTCTAATTTTTGCATTATTTATCTTTTTCTTTTATTTTAAAATTGCTTAATTGATTAAAAATGTTCTTCGACATCGATATGGCTATACAAAAAGTAGATGAGAGTTGATTTGAAAATAGGTGAGTGATTTTACTTGAGAATTATAGTATTAATCCTATTTCCCAACTGCGATCCCCATTCGCCAATTTTAAAGCAAAAAATAGGCAAGATGAGATCTTGGAGCTGTTCATTCGCCCACAATACTCCCTAATCAATTTTATATTATGCTTTACGCAGTTCCCTTACCAAAAGTTATCGAAAAGATTTGCTTTTAGGCTCTTATTTCAAACTAAAATATCCTCGAATTTTTTAAGCGTATTGTTTGATGTTGATCAGCCTATTTGCATGTTAATTGACATTATGAGATTCAGCTAACTTGACCATTTGCCCCACCATTGTAGTAAATTACGACTCAAACTGTTTGTAGTAATTATCGACCACTTTTATCTTGGAAAAAACCTTACTTCCACTAAACTAGAAAATTTTGCGAGCGAACGTATAAGTTGCTGAGTTCGTCTGCAAAGTGAGCTGCAGTTCAGCAATTATTTTTTATTTTATAACAATTTTAACAACAACGTCGGAAATAGGAGTTTCCTTGATGAATCTGCTTTCAACCTCAATGAGCCTGTAATCTTTGGAGTTATCAGCAACATAATTTTTAATTTTATATACAGTTTGAAGGATATCTTCAATAGAGCTAAAGAGGCGCTTGCCTTTCAGGATGTCACTGTTCCTAAATTAGCCTTATTTTTAATCTTTTAACATTTATGATATCTTCTTTTTATAAATTTTTTCCTATTTTTTTAATTGCTCGCCTTTTGTGCTCGTAATGGTTGCTTTTTACGAAACGTAATCGTCTAAACAAGTGTATTTGACCAAGTTTTAGAAAAGACTTTTACATTGCTAAAAAATTGTAGCATTTTACTTCATTGACTCCAGTTGCTGCTAATTTTCATTTGGCTTTAGAATTTAAGAGTGAGTGTATAATTGTCCTTTTTATTATATTTTTTGCAGTCTCTCTTTATATTTTAAATCTTCTTAGGAAAAATTTTATTCTGGAAGGTACTTTTTTTATATTTAGGAAATTGCAAAGTTCAGTTTATCTTAAATTATCAATAGCTGTTAATTTTGTCTTTAAAGACATTTGCAAGATCTAACAAAGTATACTACAAGTAAATAGACCCCATTTTAATAGTAATCACATGCTTGCCTAGCAATATCAGCCACCAGCATTGCTTCCTCTATGCTGAGATCATATTTAAGTTTGGAGATGGAGTCAGCATATTTAGCAAAGATGTTGCCAAGAAGAAGAGTGATTGCCTCTGTTTACTTTCTGACTGAGTCAAGTTTGGATTTGATAGTCTATCCAAGCTTTTAAATTTACTTACCCACATGTTACAATTTGACTACTTCATCCATCATTCGATCTGAAAGGTAGTTGTATTCATAGGATTTCTACACACTTAATCCAAATTTATTTTCGATATTGTTCTCAATCTTGATTTCCTTTTTGATATTTGCAATCTCATGATAAATGCGGGATTTGCAAAATTACTTTATTTACTCCTCTTTTTTTGTTTTTTGAAACTGTGAGAGAAAGTCTATAAAAAATTTATTTTCTAATTTTATGTCTAAAATTGTTGCAGGGGAAAATAGATTTTGCACACTGGCTTTATCTTAGATGCTTTCTCCATCTCCTATCTTGGTGATGCATTTGAGGAAGGCTTGAATACATTAAATGAGGAATTTCTCAGTGTAGGCTAAGTACGCTAGTTCACCCAAAAAAATTTCTACGACTGAAAATTTATCCATGATTTGCTCAGATAATTCCTTTAAATTGTCAGGCACAATATGATTATTTTTATTTTACTTTCCCTCGATTAGCATCTACCCTGAGGTAATTGGACAAAGACTGTTTTGATGAATATTATTTTTTATCGTGACTTATTTTGGCTACCTTTGAGATACTGGCTTTAAATATATGCACCCCATCCGAAATTAATATAATAATTGAGATTTAATGGTTAAAGATACGCCATAAAAATATTGCTCAATATATAAAAATGAGAAAACTCAGCAAAGAGATCAAAGCATATAAACGAGACATATAAACACTTAATAGGAGAAGAATCATAGGGCAATCCTGCCATCATAATCTTATTATTCTTTTTCTTTCCACTTTTCAAACTTAATATTTTGATATAAAATTAATCTAACACTTAATAATTAACTATAGCAAATGCGCAAGGAGAATGAAATCGATAAAATGGGAAGGAGATCCATGGAATATCTGTCATATTAATAGAAATTTAGAATTCGTCAAAGTATCATCATGAAAAATTCAAGAGTATTATCGGATTTGGAGTTGCTGGAAGGTGAACGCTTTAATATTAAGTTAGCTGAAAAAAATAAAGAGTACGAGCAGCTTTATCGGAAATATCAGTCATTGCAAAGTGATTATACCTAAATTCAAGAGGCTAATGCAGAGTTAGAAAGGGAAAGGAAACTACTAACCGAAAAACTAGGCAAAATTTAAATCCACACCGAAGGAGATGAGGCAGATTAATTATAAGAAAAAATGGCCTTAATGAGTTCTGAAATGATGAGACTGAGGAATCTGAGTCAAACAAAGACGCACGAAGCAAGAGAATTAAGCATGCGTGTAAAATAACTTATTCTGCAAAAGGAAAATTTATAAAAAGAAATCATGGAGAAAGATAAGATAGTTCTCAACTATAAATAGCAATTACGTCTGGTGGAAATTCAGTTAGCTGAACAAATTGATAATATGCAGATTCGAGAGGATCACTTCCTTGATGATGTCAAAGGAGATAATGCGAGACTTAAACAGGAAATTTAACAATTATCAAATAGTTACAGGGGAAAAATAGAGATGTACAAAAATACAGAAATTAAGAATGCTATTTTGCAAGAGAACAACGAGAGACTAATTCAAGAAAATAGAGATTTGCAAAAATAGTATCGAAAAATAACCAATAGCCAAGAAAAATATAGGGATAATTAAACCAAAATCATGAATTTATAAGCCCAAACAAATTATCTTCAATAGTCAAATCAGACTAGCAAATTAGAAGTGCAGCATCTGCAAAATAATATTCAATAACTTATGAGGGAAAAAGGATTTATAGCACAGGACAACCAAAAAACAAAATAATTGAACTTTAAGCTTGAGAGAAATTTATCAGTTCTAGAAGCAGAACTAAAAAAAGTTAAATCTCAGCTAGACGATAAATAGACTGAATTAAGATAAGTGAATTATCACTTTTCCTAAAAGATTATTAATAAAAGTAATTAAATTGCAATACTTTAGGAGAAAACACAGATATTACAGCAAGAAGTTTAAAGAGGAAGCAAGAATCAATCATAAGTAGCAAATTATGAGCAAATCTTAAGAGAAGCCCAGCAATTAGAAAGATCATCAGTCACCTTAAAGCAGCAACTCAATTAATATGAATAAAAAATAGCCTTACTGGCACAATAAAATGAGCGGCTAAATTAAAGACTTAAAGATGAAAAACAAAGTAAGTCTCTCTTCGATCGGTTGAAATCAGAACTATAGTAAAAAAATCAACGTGAGAAAGAATTAACAAAAGAAATTAACTCGATAACTAAAAAAGAGAAAGATAATAGATAGGATGTTCAAAGCTTAAGAGAAAAGATGCGAATATTTGAGATTAAATAAAGAGAGAATGAAAACTGGTAATTTAAAAATAGGCAATTGAAAGATTAACTTGATGGACTTCGCACTCTTCTATCAGTCAAGTAAACTGAGTTACTTAATTTGCAAAGACGTTTTCAAACAAGTCCAAGCAAAAACAGTATTTATATCAGAAATGACGATTTCAATGGAAAAAGTAATGTTATCCTTTCTCATGAAGAAAGGGAAAATAAAAATCGTCTCGAAAGTTAAATTAAATTATTACTTGATTAGCAGGCAAGGGATAAAGCTTATATAAAGCAATTAGATCAAAAATAAAAAGTTAATGATGAGAATTATAATATTTTATCAGGAGAAATTGAACGATTGAACAAGGTATTGGAGAATAAAGCTCAAGAAAATCGGCATCTTAAAAAGGAGGTTGATTTATTACAGCACAAAGTCAGAACATGCTAAGGCCTACTCGAACAGCGAAAAATAGCTTAGGATTCTTTTGGGAAAATACGAACTTAAAACTAAAGTCATTCAAAAATAGAGTTATATGAGGGGAAAATACGGAAATATGAAAACGAGTTATAATTAATCGGACAGCGCTGTCAAAGTTTGAAAGAAGAAAACTTAAAGCAGGAGGCAAGGATAACCATACTTACGAATGAAAAGGTACATGAATAATAAAAAGTGAGAGACTTGTAGTATCAAATTGGAGATCGAGCAGAACATTTTAGGAGAGTAGAAGAAAGTTTTAGAATGACAATACTTTAAATCAAAAGTAGTAATTAGAGATTGGAGAAAAGCATAAAGCAAATTGAAACGCATTATATCTCCAAATACTAATAAAAGGAATATGAGTGTGATCAGCTTAGAAAATAGAGACAAAAATTAGAAGCAATATCCTATGATCTTTAAAAATCCCTTCTCACTTCAAAATAAAATCATAATTAAAAATTGAGGGAAAAGTAACAATATATCAATAACTTAAATAGTAATCACAGCCAAATCAAAGAAGAAACTTAATTATATAAACGTCTGAAAAAGGAGTATGAAGCAAAACTGGCTCTTTTATCACAATAAGTCTAACGATTAAATGATATGAAAGAGCATCAAACGAATTAACTAGAAAGACTTCGTCAGTACAACCATGAGAGCGAAGAAAGATTTACTCAAAGTATGAAATAAAGTACTGCTAATACTCATGCCATTGAAACTCTTTCTTTATAAATTGAGAGGTTAAATACTGTGCTTGGTGAGAATGCATAAAAATTAAGGGTTAGCAATAAAAAGATAAGTACACTTGAATTTGAAAAAGTGCAGATCGATCGTGAAAAGGATCAGGAGATCATTGATAGAAAACAATTATAATCTGAATTTGAGCAATATCAGGAAGTGAAAAGCAATGAAATTAGTAAATTAAGAGATTAACTGAATGAAAATGTGCAAAAGTGTAAGCAATTGGAATAACAAATCAAAATTATGAAAGAGAATGGATAACATTAAATTAACTTACAAGTTGAACGTGCTCATCAGGAAACAAGAAAGATGACAGAGACGAATATTTCTTTAGAAGATAAATTAAAAAGAGTGAGTCGTGAATATTAGAATTTAGTGGTGCAGTGGTAACAATTGAGACGAACACAAAACAATTCAGAACAAGACTAGAAGATGAGAATTCTTAGTAATTACTAATCCACTATTAAGCATATGAAAGAAGAAAACACAGCTATCCAGGAATAACGAACTAAATTACAAATAGAATGTTCATAGTTAAACAAAATATCACATGAACTGCAATAAAAGTTGAGAAAAGCCGAGGAGCACTTGAAAAGTCTTTCTTAAATTCCAACCATTGCACAAAGATAAAAAAAATAATTAGAAGAAAAATTAATAATTGCCATGTCAGAGTTAAACAGACTAGATACAAATAGTGAAAGTAGGAAGGCAGAGATTGATAATTTAACGAAGAACAATCTCCTCTTAAAGAAATAAGGAAACAGAATTGATGGTATTGAGCAATACACAGTTAAAATGGCGAATAATAATTCTGAAGATCTTGAACATCGATATATTCTTTTAGAGTCAATTAATAAAAAGTTAAGTTTAGATATAGAATGCCTTCGTAAAACCAATGTAGAGTATGAATTCAAGTATCAAATGATTTATGCGTAGAATGAACAAGCTTAAAGAAGAGTTTACTCTCTTGAATCGGCTTGTGAAAGAATACAGGGAAGAAAATGATAAACTGAAGGAAAAAAATAAAGGACAGCGTGGTAATCCTTTCGGAAACACCTATAGTAACTTTAAAAGTCCACAACATAATACTGTTCTTTAAATCTCACACAGGAGCAACCTATCACCTCCACCAGTTTTACGAGGCTAAAATTTTGATGGTATCCGTAATAAGCTATTTGAGGAAATCGATCGACTGAACAGAGTAAATATCAGTCTTCAGAATGAAGTGCATGATTTAAGACTTCTTTCTACAGATAACCTATCTCTAAGAAAAAGACTCTAAGAGAATGCAGCAATGATGGTATTGCTATTTGTAGAGATTGAAGCCCTTAGGCTCAGAATTCGTGAAAAATAAGGATTAGGAATAAATAGCCCTAGAAAATCAGGTATTAGTAATTGAATTTTAATTATCCATATCCTTTTATTGTTGAGTCATATTAATTATTTAAAAGGATGAGTACCGAGCCCCAAGCATCTGTTGCTCTAAATCAAAAACCTTCAGACGAGAGTACATCGAACATCTAACCTGAACTATTTATCTTTTCAAGAGAGGATTTGAATGAAATTACAAGATTAAAACGTGGTCTCATCACCAATCCATTAGCATATTTAATAATCACCTCCTCTTTAGCATTAGCCGCCAAGAAAATAAATTTACGTAGATTGATAGCTAATCCTCTAATAGAGGAAGAATCAATTCAGCGGAATGATAAATACTGGCGTTTTGCTACAAGAAATTTGATTGGAGTGGGCACAGTGGGATTCTTAGGTTTTTCTTTCTATCGACTTGAGATTAACAAAATACTCATGTTCAAAAAGTATGAGCAGGAGATTGGTATATATATGCGATGGCGAATGGATAGAGAGGTGCGTTCCTTCCTAAAAAGAGAAGTATGATTATAAAGCCTTATCACTCATAATTTTTGAACGATAATACTGGATTTCTTTATATTTCAAAGGATCTCTTAATTATCGTCCGAGTAAGAATTCAGGATAATCTTTATAATTTATGGCCTGCTACTTTATAATTAATAATTTTGGTATTAACAAACTTATTTTGATCTGAATCGTTTTGGTAAGATTAATCAGACTTAAATAAATGCAAATCAATTTTTTACAGTGTGAATATTGCCACACAAAAAAGGGAGTCTGTAAAAAGTGTTATAAGAAGATAGTTAGTTATAACATAATTATAATAATCTCCAAAAATAAAAGCATGGAAAATACAGACAATTAGCAAATATTGTAATTTTCTCCTCTTGCAAAAGATAATGAATTTATTACCTATCTCAAATCTCTCCTTAAAGCGTAGAACAAACTTGATGAGCTATTTCTCACTTCGCTCAGTCAAGCTCTTTAACTAAAAAATGTCATAGAATCTTAAGAAATATCTGCAGTTACGATTGTTCTCGCCTCTACTACAGCAGTATCCTTGGGTATCGATAAAACTAATCAACTGCCTGTCAAATAAATCCTCTAATATAGCAGAAGAGTGGAAGATTTGAGGCCTATAATATTGACTTTAAAAAAGCTTGGACTTAAAAGAAAAGGAGAGAACAAATAAATCATCGGATGGCTCAGCAAAATATGGGACAGACTTATTCGCTTTAGCTCCGTTAAAAACTATATTGATCTCTTAGTGCTTTACTTTTACATTGGAGACCTTCTACTATAGCCAGAACAGTAATTTAAAAGACTAATGAAATTACTAATTTTTTCAGTTTATAAACTAAAGGGCTTAGAAGCTGATACTTTGGAGCTGACTTAATAATTATTATGTGCATTTTTGGAATCTCCTTAAATTCGGTTGTACTCACATGAAGTTAACGTAAAATTAAAAATGATCCAAATCCTTTTCCTAACAAAAATAGTGAAACCTGAATAGCGGGTATTGATAAAGATAAAGTAAAATTTAAAAGATATTTCATAAAATTACCTGAAATATTTGATTGATCTCCAACAGCGTTCATAAGAAAATGATTTAATTCGAGAGTACGAGATGATATGGGAAAAACTATTTTCTTCTCTTCTCAGCATGTATATTACATACTAAGACATGAAGGATTTATCCAAAAAAATAATAGTGGAGATGATAAATTATAAAATCGATATTCAGACAGTCAAACTACTCATTCGAGAGCTTGAAGTAACAAGCGATTAAAAACCCATAAATAAATGGAAAAGTATTTTTGAAATAATGAGTATTTCTCTAAAAATATACCACGATACTCGAGATTGCTTGGTATTTTTATCAAAAAAATCATTTTTCAAAATACCCATCAACTATAGGCATCAATTCTTTATTGAAATTTAACTAAAAAATTGTCAGAAGACTTTTAAAGAAGAAAAAATGCTTTTTATGGTTCAAGACAAAAACAGAAATAATTAGTTGTGGATCACTATCAGAAATATTACTGAAGGATAAGCAATTTTAGTACTCTTAAAAGTTTCAAAGTCTGTCATCTGGGCAAAGACACAATCTTATGTAACATGGCATCAAAATAGATCAAATACTTTTTACATATAATTTGATGCGAATGATATTAAAGTTAGCCTCAATAGTTCTCCAGAAAACATCCTAACATTGCCTAAGTTTATCGATAATCCATCGACTTTAGTCATAGGAGATGAAGATGGTAAGCTTGGAACTTCAATTCGCTCACTTTTAAGCTTAGAAATATATTCGAATAGAAGTAAAGAAAATGGTGAATGCATTAGATTAGATGTCCTGGACAAAACTAATAAATTTATTCGGAAAAGGATGTTGCCATCTTTTACTGATCTAATTAGAGCAGTTGGAGATATGGACATATTCTTGATGATTATCTCTCATGCCATCAAAAAGATGAAAAAAAATTAAGATATTGTTGGAATGATCAGAATTGTGATTAAACTTTTGGAAGAGTTTGTTTAGATTAAAAGGGTCAGTCATCAAAAACTGACACCAATCGAAAGAGAAGAAAGGCTGAATGCTATTTTATGTCTCTGCTGGCAAGCCAGCCGTGAAAGTCAAAACGCCCTGGCAATTCTCGAGCTGCTGAGAGTGCTTCATATCAGAGGAGGCAATAACTCTGAGGATTAATTGTAAATTCTTTGTAATTTCGTCTTTTGGAAAAATTTTGGTTGGTAATATCAAAAGCTTATCATCATGAAGATTAAAGAGCTTTTTAAGTTGCTACATTACCAAAATAATTATATAAAGCTAATTCACGTATATTGTCAAAGGATTTTATTATAAACAGCCCTCTACTATCGATAGGACGATGGAGCCTATATTTTCTCGGATAAGGATCAGATTTTAAAGATTCATTTTGAGTTTATAAGTTTGGTGGAAGAAGAACTAGATGAGCAACTCCAATAGAAGATTGAAATCGATCTCTACTATGAATTTATTTAATTTTTACTAAAACTTCTGAGCTGTACAATTAATCGAAGAGATAACAGTATTGATATTTTTGATCTGACTTTTTCAATGTAAATTTCATTTTTTGCAAGAAAGCTGGGGGAGTCACTGCCGGATTGGATTGGAAAATAGGAAAAGCTTTTAAAAATAATAAAATGCATCATTTAAGTATGCCAGATATATTAAAATTAATAAAATTATTATGATTGCAAGAAGATTAAAATTCACAAGGGAGGAAAAGAGTTTGAGTTTTATGATGTGCAAATCATTAAAGAAAATTTATATTTTTTGGCCTACGAACTTCTTTCTCTCAAGCCTTTTCTTCTTTACTCAATAATACTATTATAAGAGAAGGGCATATCATAAATTACCTGCGTCGCGTGGCAAAAACAATTCTTCGAAGTCGTGAATTCATCAGTGAATACAAGTGAGATCATTTTTTAATCAAATAACAAAAAAATATAAAACTTGAAATAGATCTATTAACTACTTCCTTTGAAATGTCTTTCTTACGATCAGGCCAGATCGCTCGCCCATATCTATTTATCTCATCACAAATTATTTAAAACCATTGATGTGAGACTCACAATTTATATAATCAAAGAATTATCAATTAAGGATTTGCTATCCGTTATAGAAGCAGAACTAAAAATAACTGAGTTGAAAATTAAAGAAGTCAGTGCAATTACAGCCTCATCAAAATTTCAAGAAGGAATTGATAGCACAGTTCAGGAGGATTTGATAAGCGATAAAATTATTGTGATTTTGGCAATGTGTGAAAATTTGAATTGCTAAGAAGGTTTATCAGTTCTCAAAAATTTTAATTTATGTCATAATTTCTCCAACTCTAAAATATAAAAATTGAATCTGCTGACTTATCACTATTCTCTGAAAGGATTAGCACAAAAAACTAAATAAATGTTCAATGAAAGCCCAGCTTCGTCTATTTTTGTGAACTCCCTCCTCTATATTGAGGACAAAAATGCGAATAATACGAACATATAAAAAAGTCAATAATTGATTAATGATTAGGCGATATTAGATCGATAAAACATCATAAAATGTTTAGATTTTTATTTGACTCATATAACATCTCGAGACTGTATGAATTTTCTGAAGATATCAAGCCAATAAGAGGCGGAAGGACATGTATAAAATTTTAAGATTAATATAAAATGCGTGATGAATCACATCAGTACTTTCGAAATAAAGAGTGTGCAAAAACTTAAAAATTACCACTGTTTTTTATAAAAACAGCTTTTAAATCTATCAAAATGTACTTGTTTATGCATATAGATTATCTTGAACAATATAAAATAATACCCATTCAAGAGCAATAACTTTCAAAGAGATCGAGGAAAAGAAGTAAGTAGTTGCCAACCTTTCCTAAATTTGATTTTAAAGAAGAATCCAGAAGTATGTATATTAAATTTGTCGAAGAGAGAAATTTAAATTTATTGAAGGTGGAAAAGGTTTGGTCGAAGGTAGTTGACAAGAATAAATATTTTTGGTCAGCCTTTATCGGTAAATAAATCTACTACAGCTTATTTTAAGGTACTGGTCCTGAGAATTAAAAGATATTGCTGAAAAAAGACAATAACAAACCACAATTAGAACTACCCAGAATGATCAAAGCCGGTAGTTGTGTAAGGAGTAACAGTCTCTTTTCAGATAAATTTTAGTTTAATTAAAGTGAGTCAGTGTCGTCAATATTTGATGATGCACCCCTATATCGGAAGGAACCTGCCTCATGTTTGAGTTTAGCGCGTCAATCAACTCCAAGTAAATAAATGAGCCGTCATAAAAACAGATTTAAAGTGCTGCTAATTACTTCTGCAAAGATTTATCAAGGAAAAGTGACTGTTTCTCAAAAGAAATTAAGTTTTGTTTAAAATTAGACGATTCAAATATCTCTCTATGATAAAATATTTGCCTCTGAGTGCTAAAAGCGAACAGAAGACGAATGCATCAGATAAAATTTTACATTCGAAGTAGAGCTTTCAAACAAATGCATCGCCATCGTCAAGCGGTACCTATACCATGATTTGGCAGTTGAATTGCACACAAAAAATAGAAGTTACTTATTTTCATTTATTCGAGCAGATCATCGCCAAGTATTTCTTTACTTGCTCTAAAAATAGATGAAGGTATTGTCTCGTGAAAAACTTGCTGAAGAGGCGAAGCTGATGATGTAAAAATGGCAAATTGGATTACTGAATAACTATCAGTATTTAATGAAACTTAATGATCTAACTGGCCGCAGTTTCAATGACCTTTCGCAGTACTACATATTCCCTTGGACGGTGACCAACTTCAACACATAAATGACTGCATCTTTTTTTTCGAATGGTTAAAATTTTCGGGACCTCTCTCTTCCCGTGGGAAAATTGTGCAAAAATAAGTGGTAGTCTATTAAAAAGAGGTTCTAATAAAAAAAAGACCAGAGGTTTTAAACACCAATTCCCAATTTTCTTTACGGATCCTTCTACTCCAATCGAGCCATTGTTTGTAACTTTCTTATTAGGGTCAACCCATTTACTTCGCAACATTACTAACTTCAAAGTTTGCAGTTTGATACGGCTGATCGATTATTCTACAGCATCAAAGATATCCATCAATCTATGATGAATTGTCCCGCTGATTTCAAGGAGCTAATTCCTTAGTTTTATAACTTTCCATAATTTCTGAAAAATAGAAGCTATTATAATTTAGGACTGAGACAGAACAGAGATATTGTAAACAATGTCGTATTGCCTTGTTGGGCTCGAGATTAATATGAATTTATCTTTAAGATGCGTAAAATTTTAGAGAGCGAATTTGTCACTACAGGTCTACATCAGTGGATCGACCTTATATTTGGAGTTTACGCGAAGAAATAGAATGCTTTGAAAGCAGATAATCTATTTTTAGGAGATCTTTATATAGAAGCTTTTGAGAAATATCTTTGCGAGAAAGACAAATGCTCGGTTCAACTTTTCAAATAATTTGGACAAGTGCCCATTCCTCTCTTTAATACCAATCATTCTTCTTCAAAATTTCAGGGAAATTATCTCGACTCAATTCTTCATAAGACAATGAAAATTGAGGTGTGTAGGCTGAACAGAGGAGTCGATTATGGTAAGGTCTTGCAAATATATTTTTACAAGCGTTTTACTTTTTTCCTCTTCTAAAAGCAAATAAGGATGTATGAATAATAAAAATATGGAGAAAAGGACTACTCATCAGTGGCAGGATAATTTTAAGGAGGAAACCTAAGGATTTGGTAAATCACAGATATTGAGGATAAAAAGCACATGTGCTTGCTTGTCTACAAGAAAAAATCGACAGAAATCATCACCTACGAAATTAGAAAAAATATGTGGCAAAATTATTGTTTCTAAGGCGGGTAGTCTATCCCATTCAAGCACCGATGCGAGCTCTTCGCGATTTATTAAAATTTTATTATCTGTTCTGAGGAAAAGCGTCTGTACATTTATAAAAATAGCAAGCAAGAGATGAGCGAGGAATACTCAAATACTAATATCAGCTCTGTTTTCATGATCAACAAAAACAAGTTCCAACTTTAATTTTGCTCGCAGTTTAATCAGCATAAATCCAGAATTCTGCAGTTGGCATCTAACGAAAGAGGGATGATAATATCTTTGGATGAGTAGAATAAAATCTATATTACAGAAATCAGTGCGAGCAGCTTAACTATCTTTAACTATTTCGAAATCAAAAGTATTTTCTTCGAATAAAAGATTACTGAGATAATCATCCATCCCTTATCTTTTTTTATTTTCAGAACTGACTATGATCGAATTCTGGCCTATAGGTATACAAATTAATATGCAGCTTTTTAGGTGATTTAATTTTGATTAAACACATCAGTTTCGCAAAGGAGTCCGTCACCACGCTTACTGAAAAGGCTCAGGCAGTGGCAATTTGGAATTAAGAATTATCTGAAATTGTAAAAATAGCGTTATTTTAGATTATCGGAACTAATATAGGGAATCTTTGGAAAATTGATCTGTTCTAAATGAGAAAAATGGAAGCTATTACAGAAGTATAGGTGTGGGCTTAAAAAATCCATTTAAATGAGGAGGGATTTAGAAGATAAGGCCTGCAAAAAATGGCAATCAACAGACTAGGCAAGCATTCTTTGACTCTAGTCTACGCTGAAAACAGCAAACTTTACATCATTAAAAGTGAACGATGGTAGTAGGCTAGAAAACTATAATTTCTTAACAAAAAAGTAAGTAATTTTTGGTGATCTTACCAAATTTGATAAATTAGAGTGTTTATTATTGTACTCATTGAATTATTTGATTGGAATTGAAAGATAATTATTCATGCTAAAGATAGTGAGCCTCCAGAGATTACGCCTAAGTTAATAATAATAATTATAGTCGATGTGGTTATTAAAATTTCAGAAAGAAATTTATCAAAGGCTATACTGTCTCTCCAAATCCAATGCCTATTTTATTCACTCCTAATCACCTTTGCCCGCAATACTTATCGTTCCTATCCATAAAATTCCTCTTATTCGCCCTATTATTAATCACCTCTCTGGACAGGAAGATTTTAATTTGAAGGAGAAATTAAGTAATTGCAAAGTAGATGTGACGTAATAGCAAAATTCACATAAAATAAAAGACTCAGATCGCACTATCGACTCGATTTATAACATTAAATTTAATGATTAAACTAGCTTTATCCACCCGGACTAATCTGGCAAACTCTAAATAACAAAAAAATATCCAAGCAATGGCAATCTTCTTGGCATCTTATTGTTTGATTCAGTCATCCAAAACAAAAAGATAAAATACATAGCTGGTAATTATTATGAATCTTTCCTCATTATATTAAAGATATTCACAATAATCCTCATCTTCGTGACATGCATTCTCTTGAAAATTGTAACCAGAGTAGAAAACCATCATTTACTAAATTGATTATTAATACATTCAAATTGTTCAAGCATTAGTTATCAATATATATATCTTCAATATCATGAATCAGTTAATAGTCTCACTGCCCATGAGCTATTGCCTGTTTTACAGAAGATGCCTATGCTGTATAAAATCGGGGAAGTCATGAGATACTCTTCTAAGATTGCTTTCTTTATTTTTCCTTGCCCCATAGATTTCGCATTTAAGTCTTCCAATTTCTTCGTTCGAATTTCCCTTTAAGGAATTGTATAAATTCTTCACCTTCAACAGATTGATTTCATTGCTTTTACTCTCTTCGCTAACTTTGGTCATATACTAATGCTTCATAATCACCAGCTCACCTTCAATCCTCCTATTTTTTTATGTGATTCTGGTAGAAGTGTACTAGCGCATGTAGGGCTTACTTGAATCGATAAAAGGGAAACACTTGGGAATATATCGATAAGGATCTTATAGGTAGTAGCTCATCTCGCAATTTATTATTAAAATTATCGGTTAGTAAGATAAGACACCATTATAAATTGTAATTTGATTATTGAGGCAGATATAGATCAGTTAAAGCCCCAATTCTTAGGATTTTCAGGATGATAAGGCTCGTCAGCAGCAAGAATCCATGTATGCTTCTCATGGGGTTTGAGGAGTAGTGACCATCTGCGGTCAGTGATTGGAATTCCCTTATATTCCTCAATCTCCACTCCAATCTTATTGCTATAGTTGTCCTCATTGCTATGAGATGTCAGAAGAGCCAAATGATCCAATTTAACTCTGGTCATATCAGCACTCGTAGTGGTTTCTCGATCACTAGTATTCTCCACAGTCAAAATTACCAAATTACTTTCGGGGTGATAAAGGAAATATTGATTGATTGCTTTACCGAGTTAGGTTCTTCGACCGCTTTGAATGTTGATGGCTTCAAAACTTTGACTGATCAAATTGGGAATTTTTTCAGTGTAAATCCTTTCGAATTATACTTTTTCAGAGCCATAGAATGTTAAATTGTAGCTATGTTCCTTATGAAGCCAGTTGGCTGCGCAAAAGATAACATAGTTGCCAGGGGCAAGATTGACTTCAAGATCCAAGTTTCTCGATTTGGCAGAAAAAGCTAAATAAAAATAATTATACCTGTATTAATGAAGATACTCTTCTCCTTAGATTCCACCTTGTGTAAAATTACGTGGAAAGGAGAGTATTCATATCCACTGGTCGCAGGGAAAAGTCTTTGGTCCCACTGACTGATTGTCAAATAACCATGAGTTTCTTGGGTAATTTTAAAGTTATAGGAAGAATAGAAACCATACTTGTGGCGAGATTGAGTAGTGGTTGTGAAGTATGCAGGGTTTAGATGGGCAACAATGATGTGACTAAGACTATCTCTCATTTGACCTGAACTGAGTTCAAAAGTGCCCTCTGGTTTGAAGCTGATTTTGGATCTCTCCTCAAGAGTTCCCCAACTATTTCTTAATTCTAAAGTTCCCTTGGCAGTATAATTAATCACATTGTATGAGTAATTTGGATTGATTCCTAAAGAGGCAATTCTCTCGTTTGGTACTGCCAAAATCACTTTACCAGCGGCAATGGCCTTTTTGATAATGTTGCTCAAGTCATAGTTGTCTCTAAATCAAGCAATTAATACATGGAATATTTGGTGACAGGAGCTCCAGTTAAATCACGAAGATAATATTATCTCGGCTGAATTCTGGAGAAAACATCATATCCGCCAAACGATTTAGCATATGCTTTTTCAATAAGAGCTGATGAAAGCTCAAATTCAGCGTCAGCGTTACTCAACACTCCGACATTTTCATTTTATATAAAGGGGAGGAAGCTGTCAACAGGAATATATCTCCAGACTGAGTTTATAAAGAGACGAATAAGATAAAATCCGTTATTGTTAACTTTCTGGTCTTAGATTAATCGTTTTATGTTGAATTCAAGTTCAGAAAGTCCGCTGAGGGTGCTCAAGAAATGGGAAGAACTCATTGATCCTGTCCGAAGATCGTTCGGGTCAATATATTTTCCGAAAATGATTGCCTTAGCAAATTCATTGGGTTTTTTCCATACTGAAACTGTCTTTTTGTGTTAAGAGCCAAGTGAGAATGAGCTTGCAGGAAAAATGAAATCTGAGAAGTTAGAGTCATTATATTTTCGCTGTTTGGCTCTATCAGTCTCAACAGGTCTAATTGTATCATAAGCAAAATGGAGGGTGGCATTTTATTATGCAAACTTGAAGTCCTCCGCTACCTTCTTTAATTTTCTCACATATCCAGGTCGATTAAAACCGTTCTTGTTGGAATACGGATAGATCTGATCAGTGTCTTAAGGTTAATCATATCTAACTGGTTGAGTGGGAATTTCATTTTTGGGGGAAGGCTTCGGCTCAACATAGTTATTAATTTTCTTTTATTCAGGTTTAGTCACAATCTTGCCTGGTTTTGTAGGTTCAGGCTTTACTACTACAATTGATGTATTCGGATTCGTTGGAGCTGGCTTGTTTGCATTTGGGTCGGGCTGAGGGACAGGTTTTGGAACTTCTTTAGTTTAGGGTTTAACAGGACGTGGTTTTCTTGGTTGGGGAGCAAAGCCTCCAAAGAGCATAGAATCAAGATCCTTTTAAAAATTGCCTTTCTTCCTATTATCGAGACCTAACTAAGATGACTGTTACTCTGCTGTTAATCAGGTTTCCTAACTTCATCATCATCGTCTATATTAAGACCTCCCTTGAGTTTGCCTGACCTCATAATATCTTTCAATCTTAATAAAATTTATAAAACAGTTCTATGATATTAAATATTAAAGCTATAATCATTATTATTAAAAGCTCGGCTTATCCAGATCAATATCATAGAAATACCCGTTTCCTCTGGGGAGCGTTTTGAGGCATCAGTTATTCTATATTTATACGCATTTTTGATTTCGGAGTAGTCACATGGTTATCTTTCGGACGATCGCTACTATTACTTATGCAGGAACTTGAACTGAAGCGCATGGATTGTTACCAACCTGAAGTTGCTGAACGAGCAATAGGAGCCACAGTCTTCTCGCATGAGTGTTAGCGATAGGTGGCCTGCTTTATGTCCTTCTCTCTTCCAGACTGAAGCTGAGTTTTGGTATGGTTGAATTGACTTGTCATTTCATTTTTTTCTTTTTAATTTCTTTATAACTCTTCTCTTAATTTCCTATTGATGACTACGTAGTTATCCAGTTGCTGTTTGCAGTTGGTCTCCTGCTCTCTCAAAAACTACAGTTCCTCTTTCAAATCTTGCAAATTTTGAATCTATTTTTACTGAATAAATCAATCATTACAGCGGTTTACAATCTAAGCAGCAATTTGCTATTTGTCTATTTCAACTGATTTATATGTCCGTGTGCTGATTTCAACTCGTGTCTCAATTTTTAGATTTAAGGTCGATCGCCTCCTACTTGTGAGCTCGGCTCTCTGTTTTATTTATTGATTGCTGGCCGAATAAATCTCATCGTTAAATATATAATTAATTATCACCTTCAATAATAAAGTCGATAGGCATATAAATAAAACTTTCATTCAGCAAATACACGATCATGGATGGAATTGATTGCCCGACAAATTGAGCTTGCTGGGGTCAAAAGGTGTACCCTTGAAGGGAGATCCCTCTGCATTCCAGGCCAATTTCAGGGCTTATAATTGTTTTTCCTCCTCTGTGGTGGGCAGTCCCATCTGTTTCCTTTGCTGCTCATACATGATCTTGCGAATTGCTCCCTGAGTTTCATCGTCGAAATCAGTGAGTGGTTTGGTATTGTTAACTTTGCTGGTATCGATTTATGGGTCTCCCTTAAAGACTGTGTTCCATATCTTCTCCTCCGCTTTCTCCAAATTCAGAACAATGAAAGATTTTCCTGCGGATTTTTATATTTTCCAAACAGATTCTCCGGCATTAATTCGTTCATAGAGCTATCCCTATATTAATCCCTCTCCTGTTTTTCTCTTGATTATGACTCTATCGTTTTTAAGATCAACACTGATCTAAATCAATAAGAAATAACGTTTTTCGAAGTGATGGCTGGATCGATTTCGATAGTAACTTCCACCTCACGAATTTATTGACTCCAACTATATTTTTAGTTAGTTCCACCATTATAAGTGTCAACAATCGGAGCCACTTCCTTTTTCTTCTGCTCTGCTGGCTTTTCCTTAGGGATACTCACAGGTTACTCCCTCTTCTCAACTTTTTCAGTTTTAGATTTATTTTTTTGAGCTGTTTCATGCTGCTGTTTAGCGACTTTGGCACCTTCTACCTTTTTATTAAAGTCTTCTAATGACTTCTGTGGTATCTTCTTATAGTGTTCCTTCTGAAACTGATCCATAATAGCATATATCTAAGTCAATATCCTCGTACCATCTGTTTGTTATAGCCTGGAGGAAAACCCATCTTATCTCCGGGATCACACTCGTAGAAAAAGTCAGTCTTTCGAAACAGGAAATCAAAAAAGGAGCGAACGAATCCTTCAATTCCTCCTACTTACTTGCAGATGGTTAAGTAAAATTAATCGAATCTTTGCTGGTTCATCTTAATCAACTAATTTGAATTATATATTTTGAGAATAGTCTGGACTGTGATGTATAATATATAGGCTTGATGAAGCTCACCAACCAAAATGGGGAAGAAATTGATCTCAACAACAAGATGAGACAAATATTTAAAATAGGATTGAAAACAAACTATATATTGATAGATTCCCACAAAAATTTAGGCCATCTCTTGCTCTGTCCTGCATTTTAATCTCATTTTTAGAAACTCATAAATCATACCTCAGTAAGGACTGCTTTCTATTATTGCTGAATAACTACTTCCTCTTCTCCCCTGTATTTTATAACTGCAGGCAGCACTAATAGTGTCAATCCTATTCTCAATGGCATGACAGCCTTGTATATGATTCCTGCAATCACTAATGACCCTGCTTTCTCAGGTATTTTGTTTTAAAGCCGAAGCCATTTGATGAGGGAACCCGCTTTGCCAGTCCTGTTGACGAATAGATAGGTGCCGATAAAAAATGTCCAGGAGAGGGTGAGATGAGTAGCAATACCTAAAAGTCCATATTTCTTGACTGTTTAAAAACTATCCCCCATAATTATCGAATTAAGATAAATAACAACAACTAATTCATTCAAAATAATAACGAATTGCAGTTCTATCCTCCCTTTTGATAAATTAAAATGACCCTTTTAACATATTTCTTAAAAAGTTTATTTCTTTATGAGCCTATACTAAATTGGTTTCAATAATCATACGCTCTAAAATGAACAAAAAAGTGTACAAGGCAGCTGAATTCTCCCCTAACGTTAACAAAAAGCAGCTCTCAATGATAACCCGAAATATAATAGCTGATACTCTGAATAACACTGAAGAATGGTTTATCAGTATTTTATTGGTGAATTTAGACTAAAAGAAGTTTCAATCGCAGAAATGGGATCAAATCTTTTCTCTTATTACTAAGATGAGTGGAAAAAAGATTATTTTTGGTATTAACTCCTTAATTAAGATTGGAATCAAGAAAATTTTATCATTGAGAAGGTGATTCATATTAATTTCGTGAACCTGAAGCATATCAGCTTTTGTGCCAATTGTATAATCAGCATCGAGTGTTTGAATAGACTGCAAGCACCAAATTTAAAGGAACTTAGCCTCACCAACAATCGTATTACGTATTTTCGTTCATTTCGCAAAAGTCATCTTCCGCAGCTCTAAGTTCTTGACATTTGTAAAGATTTTTCTATTTTAGTCAATAATGAATCAAAAGAGCCTCAGCCATTAGTTTAACTGCATGTTCCTCACCTATTTAAGCTGTCAATATAAATGTAAGAACAAAATAATCTAGGACAAGTGTGCACTCAGTCATGGGAGAAGATTTGAGATGGGCTTTTAAATTATAGTCAAATCATCTGAAATGGATATGTATTTAAAGATTAATGTAGGGGCTATATCTCGATATCGCATGGCTGAAGAAAAACTGGGCATTGCTTTTCGTCGAAGAGGAGTACAGGGTGGATTATTAAAATGATTCTATTTTATTTAGCAATTAAATATTTACTTAGAAATGTATAATTATGACGAAATTCAATAAGTTGGATCATTACACAGAATAAAGGTTTAGAATCCCACTCTCTCCTCCTGCCAAGAGGTATTTTCCAATCGATTTGCAGTCCCACAGCGGGTTAGAAGTTACTGCTGTTCCCACACAACTCTTCATCCTCAAATCCCAACTCTTGATTGTTTTATCAAACGAACTGCTGAACACTAATTTTCCTTCAGCCTGTGGTGTCACTGAAGATACGCTCTGTTTATGTCCCTCTAAAGTTGATACTACTTTTTAGCTGGAAATATCGATTACTTTAATAGAAGCATCATCGCATGCAGTTAATAGTTTGCTACCATCCTCTAGAAATGTTAGGTCTCGCACGAGTTTATAGTGTGCTTTAAGGCTGGCGACTTTCTCCTTAGCAGATCCAAGGTTTACTATATAAACGTCTCCATTGTTATTGCCGGTTGCCAAGAAGTTGCTGTCAAAAGATTTTGCAAGCGCTGTCAAGAATACTTCTCCAGTATCAAACTTTTTTATCTTTTCTTTTGATTTTTCATCATAGAAGATGACTCGACCTAGGTCTCCGCCAGTGACGATGCTTTCATCGATGAAAGTAATCTTCCAATTTTCCATGATTTGACACTCGATGTTAGAAGAAGTAACTGTTTTATAAACAAATTACTCGTATTGAGATCATAATTTCGGATGGTAGAATCCATGCAACTGACAGCCAACAGTGTAGATTTGCTGTTAAATGCCATATCAATAACCCCCATTGCATTCCCTCCACGAGTATACAGTGGTTCCTTTTGAAAAGTGGCAAGATCTGAATTCCTAAATCGTCAGTGCATTACCAAATGTATATGAAATCATCGATGCAGCCCACAGCTACGTAATCCAAGCAGCTATCAATGCAAGTAATGCAATCACTCAACTGTACTGTCTCCACATCACGAAAGTTTTTAGTGTTTGCCTCCATTTAATTATCTTTGTATAAGTTGAAGTATCCTTCATTACTATATTCATTCAAAATAAGGAATAAACACACTAATCATTTTAACTATTGGCACTATGTGGTACCCAAATAGCCGTAATAGACATAGTTAGCGCTAATCCATTCAGACAAATGTATGGCTTATTTGGCTAAAAATAACTGCATTTTATTGTATATTTCTGGTAGATCTAGCACATCTTTAATGCAGTATTCACGGTAGTCAGGATCAAGAGGCCTCTTGCAAAATAATTCCACTTATCCATGAGACCACATCCGATGGAACTTCTCTTTATTCTTGTTCATTCCATGACTTGCCTTGTATTTTTGCAGAATATCATTCAAACCTGGCGTTTTTACATTACTGCACTAATTTATCAAGATTTTAGCCTTGCTTATTTTGTCTTCGCAGTTCTTTAATTGCTAATAGGCTTACAATTGATTGATTAGTGTTTCAGTGGCACTGGTATCCACGATGTTGAGAATGCAAGATTGAATAAATTAATGAAGGGCTAGAGAGTCATGTCTGCAGTCGTGAAATATTTTAATGATGTTTGTATCTACTAACACATTTCTTAATATCTTCTTGGCGAATTCAATTGCCTCTACGGCTTTATTTATATGCATGCAGTAGATATCGATCAAAAAAGTATTCTTTGAATTATTTAGTTGAATTATCTACACAAAACCACCCTTCCGGAGCTGACCTTATAGATCAATGCCAAGAACTTTACTTTTAAGGATATAGGGAGCATAATGAAGGAGTGATTACATGTCATTTATATCAACAGAAATGTCTCTCTCGAGTTATTCTTCCGTTGAGATAAGGGGAAGTGTGGACAAGTCATATTTTTATTGATAGGGACACTTGCAAACTTTGTGTTTGAGCTGTTCAAAGGGAAATTTATTGTTTTCCTGATACAAAAACTGCATCATGGGAAAATGCAAAAATTTATAGCCTTCTAAAACAAGGAGAGGCTTAATTTGGTTGATTACATTGCCATTGTTGATCTTCAACGATTTTGCAAGCATGATGTAGATGTCATTCCAGTTTATAAGTTTATCTTTATCAACATTTTGAAGGTATTTTTGGGCTGCTTCAAGGATTTATTAAGTATTAGGTTATAATTTAATCTTGCCAAGCATGTCTTAGAAACTGTTGCCGCTGAGAATTTATATGAAATTTGTAAAACTCATTTTTTTTTATTTTAATAGAAGAGTCAAAGGGGGGATTGACAAACTTGAAATTGTAATCTGGAATAACATTTTTTTTATTACTGCCTCCTCTAAAGGTTATTTGACTTCTCCAATAATTTTGATATACTCCTATCGATAAGTCTGTAAAATTTCTTCTTCACTTGCTCTCCTGAAAATATATGAAGTTTATCTTTTGGCTAATGGCGGCATAACTATAGTCTTCTTGAAATATCGACTCCCCTCCGCCTCACAAAGAAAAGATGTCAAATGGCTAAATTTAATTCGAGTCATCAATTTATTAAACCCAACTCTTGTATACTCTCGTACCAGGAGCTATTCTGTTAAATTTGCCTCTGGAAATTTGGCTTATAGGAGTTCAATAAAATCTTAGAACATTTGTTTATGCATTTCATTTCTAATTTCCATTCGAAGAGGACGATCCTCGTTCAATTGCTGGAGAGTATATCTTTTTATCTTTTGAAACTCAAAGAGATTAATGTAGATTCTAGGTCCTTTGATTGCCTTCTTTTGGCAAAAGGTAGTATCTTGCAGATAGTCGAACTCAACCTTTTCCCCTTTTTGCCAATACTAATAGTTCAAATCCTCAATTCCGTGACTAAATATGCATTCCTCTTTGGGTTTAATGCATAGACCTCTCACATAGAATCTGCAAAGGGAAGTCTTCCTCTTCAGTTATCCCATTTCTCCCTCCCCCTTGTCTACTTCCATATTAGCGGCTTATTGATATTCTTTGATTAATCCAAAATTGAAATCGTTATATCATACGATAACAATAGAGTTTCATATTGATGATGACTTTACGACAGTTAAAAATTCTTCTATCCCTTATCTTCGCCTTCCTCAACTCAGTGCTAATATAAATGTTAAAATACAGTAAAATAATTGAGATTAGATAGCTTAGGTTTTTCATTTTAATCGTTAATATTTGATATCAAAATAAATACTTTAATGTCTTAGCAATTCAAGAAGAGGAAGTAATTCCTCAAAAACCTTGATCAATAAATTATAGTTTGCAACGATTTCTTTTATTTCCAATTATATTAATACTGAAACTAAATTACTCAAAGCATGAACTACTAATCAAATAAACAAGACTTATAAGAGAATTAGCAACCAGAAATGAACATCAGTCCTCAGAAAAACTCAAACAAGGTGAATCTCCTCCGCAGCGATAATTTGAAAAATGGGCTCATATGTCCTCCAAACATCAAGTAACAGGACCTCATCCGTAAGATATCGGCTGATCTAGTAGGGATGAGGGCAGCGAATCAAAAGCCAACGGGAAGGGTTATTAGCAAGATCAATTGTGGTGCAGAACTAGATAAGTCCCACAAAATAAATAATTTGCTCCTTCAAACAGCCAGCATAAAGGCTTCGAAAAACATGAAGGAAATAAATACAAAAAATACAGACAGTTCCAAGGGTGTTTCTCCAAGGGATTAAAATATAATTTAAACTTTAAAACACTCGGGTAATCCAGAAGCTCGTCTGCTAAACGAGACTAAATCGTCAATGAATCTTTTATACAACACTGCCAGCATTAAATAATACGAAAGACTTAACTAAAAAATTAATAGGAACAAACAGATGATTGAAGAAATCCGAAGAAATACGCGGAAGGATGAGAACATTTAGAAAAATTATAGTGGATGTCTCAATAGTATCAAGGAAAGCATAAGGCCAATCTTCAGTCCTACTGACAAGGAGACGAAACTCAGTGAAATTCACTCCAAAACTGATAAGCAATAAGATGCCAATTATTTTACTCCAAAGCTAGATAGCTCAAAATTTGGGTTTAGGTCAACTCCTCTCATTGAAAGGAAAAAGCCACCACAAGAAAAAGCTGCTTAGTCTTTAGTGATTAGTCTTTCAAGTAGTCTTACCTTTAAATCCGAAACTAAAGATCAAAAGATTGACTTAAAATACGAAGCGAAATCTCCTCCTCGTGCTTCTAAGATGGCCATCGACGAGTTTAAAATTGGCAAAAAGTTAGGGTAGGGTAAATATGGAACGGTGAGTATGGTGCTGCATAAAAAAACACTAGGCCTATTCGCATTGAAAAAGATTTCCAAGGCTTTGATTAAAAGTAAGAAAATGACCAGTCAATGTGCTATGGAAATCAGATTACAGAGTTGCCTCCATCATAGTAATATCTTATCCATGTACGGATTTTTCGATGACAAAACTCATCTTTTTGTTGTATTGGAGTATATGGAGGGAGGAACCATCTATCAGAGACTAAAAAAATAAGGAAAAATTCCAGAGAAGGAAACAGCTGCAATCATCAAACAAATCACAATGGCAATAGATTACATGCATGACTTGGGCATCGCACATCGAGACATAAAACCTTAAAATATAGTTATTACCAATGTAAACTGTGTATTACTCAGAATGTTTACAAGTTATGTGATTTTGGGTGGGCGGCTCTCTGCACAGAGCGAAGAACAACTTACTGTGGAACTGTTGATTATGTAGCTCCTTAGATTTTGGAAGGAATTGAATACGATATGAGTGTTGATCTGTGGTGTTTGGGGGTGTTAACCTTCGAACTACTCTCAGGAAAGGCTCCCTTTTACAGTTTAAGTCAGCAGTAGACTCTAAAAAAGATTTTAAATGTATAAACTTCCTTAATTTAGGTAGATAATAAAAATGTTATATATCCTGAGAGTATTTCAGCTAATGCTCGGGATTTTATTGACAAACTGATTCGAAAACAACCGACTGAGAGGATCAAGGCAGCGCAGGCACTTGAACATCCCTTTCTTAAGCAAGTTTCTTAATAGCAATCATGATTATCATAATCTGATGCCTAATTTAAAGGCAGTATATCCATTATTAAGATATTATTATAAGTTGATGGACGATATTGCCAAGAGAAAACTTGTGGCTGTAAAGAAATTGATCCAAGACAAACAGTATTAAATGGCCATAGACTAGTTGGAGGTAATGGTCTATAAGTACGCTAAACTTCATCAAGTACACCTAATGGCTGGACTCTGCTATCAGAAGTTGGAAAAGTTAAATGAGGCAGAAAAGGCCTATCTCGAAGTCATAGATCTGAAGCCTGACGAGTCCAATGCCATCAAAGAATTGTGCGACATCTATTCTAAAAAAGGAGATCTTGTAAAATCTACCCATTATATGGAACTTAATGCCGAACTCTATAAAAAGAATGACTACAAAAAATACAGAGATACTGTTTGCAAACTTGTCTAGCTCTACGAAAAAGACTTAAATTTGTAAAAAATAGACCCTATTTTCCAAGAGTATGTTTAAAGAGAGGACAAAATCGGAGAGGATTTTGTGAAGATAGCAGCCTCCTATTTCAGGGTGGGTGTGCAAAACCAATGCTTCAACTTACAGAAATTTTAAAAAATGGGGATGCATGGAGAAAAGATACGTTCAATAATGCCTTCCGCTCGTGAACAACTCAACCTTCTTCTTATAGACATTGTTAGCTATCTTCTAGCAGTGTCTAAGCAATATCAACTAACTCACAAGGATATCGCTAACTCTTTAGTTTAAATGAAGTTCTATTTCCCATAAGCGCCCTGTATGCTCATGCTGCTTCTCTTCGATTAGTATTGTGTGGGACAGCTCACATATTCCAGTCTCATAATGCAGGAGGTATACAAGCTGATGTTGAGCTACTTCGACAAGCAAGATAATGGCTACCTCAACCTCGAGTACACTGAACCCTAAATCTTCACAATTTGTATGATCCTCAGTCACGAATACCTTGCTTTTTTCAAATAGTTTTTTACCCTTTAAGAAATTTTAGTACCGTACTATCAACGATTAACTTCCAAATACGAAGAACTACAATCTGCTTGCAAAATCCGTTAATCCTATCGAAAGAAGATCAGCACTTTTATTTTGAAGTAATGTCGAGAATTATATTCTGAGAGCAAATACGGAAACGTGTAGAATAAGTTATAATAACTAAAAGGACGTATAATGTCTTTGTAAGATTCATATCTGGAGTAGGTCATAGCAAAAATTGCTATAAATTGCTTCACCAGTTATTAAAAAATAAGCGATATCAAGAATTTGCTCAAGTTGCGCATCCGAAATCTTGCAGCGACTGACAGTGCACCTCACTTATATAAATACTACTACGAATATATCTTCAAAATTGCAACTCTCTTCAAAAGCTTAGATTAAGAGATACCCCTTGCTCAGATTCATTAGTATATTGCTATACATGATCCCAAGGATTTTAAATATAAGGTTGATAGAATATGGTTTGAGTTCTCTATGAGTTTAAAAGGATCTTAGCTATAGGAACAAAAGGAGCTAGCCATTAGGTCACTACAGAATATTGGAGAATGCTACTAACAATTAGAGAGTAATATAAAATCAGGTGCTGTTCGCAAAATGATTCTCTTGAAGGTGTTTATGGGAGACTACTCGATAGAAGGCTAAGTAACCTCGCTACTAAACATCTAACGCTCTTTCTAAAATTTACAATGCGCTGGTTTCTTTTTTTATTTTTGTAAATAGTACAACTCTGCTGTAGTGGTCCTCAAATAGGCATTTCGTCTCAACCAGTTACATTACCACACCAATCGTCTGCTCTTTCTAACTTTGCTGAAGACAGAAGGTGAGAGAGAAGCTATTGATTTTTTGTAGAGGATTCACTAAGGTTTTACGTCTGTATTTTGGATCAATTATCTGATTGGTATCAGCAAAATTAACCAGAAGAAATTTCTTGAAGCTTAACAATTTATGAGTGCAGCTCTATAAAACTATGAAGCAGCTTCAAGTGGCAAGTTTAAGTTCAGTTATGAGAGAGTGCGAGATGTGAGTGCTTTCTCCTTTCTTTACATGGTACAGCAGAATTAATACGCCATCTTTTATGATGAATTGATTTTTCCAGAATAGTTTATATACTCGGAATTTAAGGTGGCTTCTAGCTTGTATTTTCATCGCTAAGGCCAACGAAATCGCGTTAACTTGTATGTAAAATAGGGGGAACTACTTAAGATTTTGGGAAGAACAACAACCTCTTTAAACTATATTGAGTAAGCTTATATATGTTCCTCATAACTTATTGTTAATAATGAAAGTTAAGTTAAACTAATAATAGAAACCTGCCTCATGAAGAAGGAATACTCAACTCTGTTGTTCTACATGCGACAATTCAAGGAAAGCGAAGCAGTGCTTTCAGAGTGCTATCTACTTGTAGTATGGTTGGTTGAAAGAAGAGAAGAATAGAATGGACGATGGACTTCCCTTATAGATAAAATTGACAACTAAATTAAAGCATTAGCCTTTGAAATATCAGTCTAAAGACTTTCTATTATGATGAAATTTGAATCATATGAGTTCATAGACGATTACTTAGTAGCTTTTAAGAAAACAATTGAAAATCCCAGTAAGCCAACACTCAATTTTTACAAAAACAAGTATCAGTTTTATATTCTTGAGTACATGCATAACAGGAAACACAGTTAGGAATTTACACAAGGAATTGCTGATTTTCTCACTTATTTTCAACTTGACCTGCATCAAAGACTCACCTTACAATTCTAAAATCAATTGTTTAGCCTCAATGATGAAGATAGAAGATCGGTCCGTGAGTGCCTATAAGATTTTTTTGTCATTTGTTACATATCAGACGCCAACAAAGTTAAGGAGGCTGAGATGTTGCATATGGTGCAGCTGTTTCCACGATCCAGTATTTTCTATATTTTGTTAGGGATGATTGCTGGTGACGTAAAGCTAAAAACCGCTGCTTTCTTGCGTTGCATCCAATTAGATAAAGAGAGCGCAATTTCAATCGATATCCTTGCCTCTTTATACCTCAAACAGAAGAACTATCTAGCAGCAGTGAAATTATTTCTAAAAAGCCTATAACTGGACGTGCTCAACACAAAGTGCTACCTTGGTTTGACAATTTGTCTCTTCTGCTTGGTGACCCGTTGTATCGACAATAAATAGCCGGAACAAATCTCAATAATTCAAAAATGTGTGGTTCGTATAAATTCATACATGGAGTACATGCGTGTAAATGACCCATCCTAAAATTATCACATCCTAAACTTCTTGAAAATGCTCCTCACACAGGAAAGGAAGAACAATTTTGATATTAAAATTGTACTGCAGTCTGCTCAAAGGGCATGCTTCAAATATAGAAATACGCTATTGAATTAATTATTAGAGCAGGCCACGAAGGAATGGAGGGAACTCAACATTTGGAGCAATGAGGATCAGCTTAAGATTATCTAGAATTATATCAATAATCATGTGGATAAAATGGAGAGAGACTTAGGACATTTGGCCTCTAAAGTTGGTTAAAAAATATAAAATAGCATCAGAGAACTATAAGTGAGTAAAAATTTAATCGGAAAGGAAATGTTGGTAAAATAACTGTAAAAAGTGTTAAACTAAGTATTAATTGGACTAAACTTGTCAATTAAAGCTCCTTCCTTCAATCAAGCTCTGTTCAATCAATATCACTCCTTGGTCATCAAGTTACAGCAACTAATACAGCTGGTTGGAGGAACCATTTAATAACTTTCCCTGCTGAAATACAAGATAAAAGAGTCCTTCTACGACTACCTCTTTAAAGTCGAATACTCATCCTAAAACAAACACCTTATCGAAGATATCTTTCCATAAGTGCACTGTTTTGAATATCTAGCAAAGTATCATGAGAAGATTCCTGATCTTGAGAGAGAGATCAAAAAGAATTTATTAATGAACCCTGCTAGTGAGGAAATGCGAAAGATCTATAATGGATTTCTAGTGGGAAGAAAAAATATATACATACGAAGGGCAAAGCTCAGCTATCAGCTTTAGCTTCTAAATGCAATGAACAACGATGAGAATATGGTCAATGAAAGCAACTACTACAAAAAGCTTGCTCTTCTCTACCACGATCCTGCTGCCTTAGTATTGTATATTTCGCACTGTTGGAGTAATTGTGCACTCAAAGATTAGGATAATGTAAGAAGATTGTTGAAAAACGTGTCTTACTTATAAAATAAAAAGGAAGTTCAACTTAATAAAGTATTACAAGAAAAAACAAGAAGGCTGAAACTGGAGATTCTGGGATATTACCGGTGTTACCATGAAAATGATCCGTTTACATTATAACTTTCTTTGGATGAAAATGATAAACTAAATAAGATAGTAATTGTAAATGACATCATAAAACTTGCTTAGGTAAGGGGCGAATTGCAGGAATTTAAAATTAAATTTAAATAATTATCCTTGTTATACAAAGGAAGCGTGGATGAGTTCGATTGGTGGATATTGATGGTAATTGTTAGCATATTCAGACTTTATTTTCTTTTACCAACAGAAAATTCAAAACAGATAAGAGGTACGAAGGATGTCTCGATCAATTGGCAAAACAAGCTAAAAGCCCCGATTCTTAAGGATTTGTGTTGTTGCTTTCCTTTGCAAGTTTATTGAGTAGAGAGGCTTTCACATAATAATAGTTGGCAGATCAAATTGTGAGATTGATGGACATAAATTCCCAGTGTCAAAACAAAGTTAATCCTAACACAGAAGTGATTCTTCAATGCTAATAATGCCTGCTGACCAACACTTGTGAATAATTAGAGGCAGAACTTGCGAGAGCGACATTAGAAAATAAAGTGGTTACTTATTCAGATAAGATTCTTATCAATTTCTTTGAAATTATTCTTCGGCTTAAAGACGCTGATAACAACCCTAATGGTGATGGTATTATAGACTCTTTTGTCATTTCTGCTGATTATATGATAGCAATAGCCCGAGACCCTCTAATGAAAGGCTTCTTCCAGAGCCTAAAGGGGATTATCAGTCTAAAGACTGCCGAGTAAGGTATTAATAAGAGCACAAAACAGTCAATTCTGTTTTCTCCAATAGCATCAAAGTGCTTATTGGATGGTAAATGATTAGTCTATCGAACATTACAGTGATATCTAATGTAATTATTGATTATATTATTTGTACTTATTTAATATTGAGCTTCGAGGATAGCGAAAATATTATCAAAATCATCAAAAATTCTATATAAAATAATTAACCCAAATTAATCTATGGATTGTGAACATAGATATTCCTCTTAAACAATGAAAGCATATAAAATTTCTAGTGTTTTCTATCGATTGGTCAAAAGAATATTGGTCATTAAAAGCTTCAATTAAAATGAAAAGAACTTCTTTATCTTACAATTAAATTTACAATTGGAAAAGAAGAGATAAACATTAAGAGAAAGTGAATATTTTCTGTTTTACAATAATAAAATTTTGCTTTTATAAAACAGAAGTATGTTACTAGGTTTTGAATCAATAAACCTTAGTAAAATTTAAAATTAATGATGATTCAAAGTATATGAATGATGTATAGAAGTTAATTCATTGAGCCTAAAACTTAATTTGATTGATATCATTACATTTATTATAATTCATGAGTGAGATAAATTATCACTATCAAATCTATAAAGAAATTGATGAAGACTTGAAATATTTTTTTAATGCCTATCTATCTTTATGATAGAGTTCGTTTAATTCTAATTTATTGATTTATTACTGAGGTTTAATTGAATGAGATTTGGCCAATTCGCACTTCTCAGATATTAGTAGCCTTTGCTTCCTATTGAATTATATCCTGATTTATTGATTTATTACCTAAATTCAATTGAGTGAGTTTAAACCAATTAGAACTCCTCAAATAATTACAGCCTTAGTTTCGGATTGAATTATTCCCTAACTTATGAGTTTATTACATAAATCTAATAGACTAAGATTAGGCCAAAAGGCACTTATTAAATACTGGCAGCCTTAGATTCCTATTGAATTATTCTCTAACTTATTAATATATTACTTAGACTTAATTGAGTAAGGTTGGGCCAATTCGCCATTACCAAATATTTGCACCCTTCGCTTCTAATTGAATTATCCTCTGACTTATTTATTTATTACTTAGATTTAATTGACTAAGATTGAGCCAATTCGCCCTACTCAGATGTTAGCAGCCTTAGCTTCCTATTAAGTTATTCCCTAAATCTAATTGATTAAGATTTGGCCAACTCGCATTTTTCAAATATTTGCAACCTTATATTCCGATAGAATTATCCTCTAAATTACTGATTTATTACTTAAATCTAATTGACTAAGATTGGGCCAATTCGCACTACTCAAATGTTAACAGCCTTCGCTTCCTATTGAGTTTTTTTCAAGAAACAATTGATTAAGATTAGACATTTTTGCTTCCTTTAAAACTTCACAGCCTTCCGTTCCTATATTTTTCTCTAAATATACAAACTAATACTGCCTAAATCTAAAAAAAAGATAACAGTAAGTTTATTTTCCTTCAT
>Ga0302188_10000292_pt1 | contig 42904 bp, 30 predicted proteins | sample II_Bog_E2_1_FD_198783 | JGI IMG/M metagenome (GOLD analysis project Ga0302188, IMG submission 198783) | Peat permafrost microbial communities from Stordalen Mire near Abisko, Sweden - II_Bog_E2_1 | ecosystem: Environmental > Terrestrial > Soil > Wetlands > Peat | place: Sweden: Abisko... | reverse complement strand
TTTGCCCTTATCAATTATATATAAAGCATAATTCAGTCATTATTAATCTCTGAAATATAATTATGTCGGAACCTGAATCACAGGAAGTAAGTCTGCCTGCATCATTAGCAGAGAACCCTGTCATTGTCATCCCTGAAGCTGAAAATAACATACCTCTTCTCTCCGATGACGTCAAACTCAAATTATAAAACGAACAGTTACGAAATGATTTGATTTTGAAGTAGCAGGAATGCAGATAGAAAGATCAAACTATTTATTAACTCAGCAGTACGATAAACACTACATAGATAGCACCAAAATGCAGGAGAAAAAAATAGATTTACTGACTGCACAGTTGAGTAGAGTCGAATTGCTCATGCAAGAACTCATCAAACAGACACCATCCAACCTGAGAAAAGCTAATCAAGGCTTTCTTAGTCCTGAGCCAAGGGAGACCAAATTTAATAAAGAATTTGATATTCAAGCTGCCTTATGCTCCGAGCTGAAATGGGATTCTGAGTTTTTAACCTCTTCAAAAGGAGACCAACTTCTAAAAAACCAGTATCTATCAACGAGTCGCAAGAAGATGTAAGGAGGATACTTATCATCTCCGTATCTCCAAAAATCATATCTAACTTCTTCTTCCAAAAAAGAGGGAAACTTCGGTGAAGCTATGGATCTAAATAAATATCGTCGGTAGAAGCTAATGAGTAGTAAAAACCTAAGCGATGTGATGAAACTATAAAAGTTTATGGTGAAGAAGCAGGGGCCTACTCTTGCCATTTGATGAGGGGTATTATGTTTGTTTACATCCTGTTATAATTAGGCATGATATTCGATTATTGATGATTGATTAGTAGTTGCAAATAAGTTAGCAAATATCATTGCGCAATGAATAGCCCCCTTATTTATATAAACTTGGGCTCGTACTTCTTCCTCCAAATCAGGCTGGTCTTATCAAAAAACTCATGGTTCTTTTACATCTACAGCAGTAACTTGATAATATTTTATTGATTGAAATGGCCTGCCTCCTAACTTAGGTTTACTGTATTCCAAAACTCGAGCAGCAAGCATAGTTCATAGTAATACTCAATACTCACTTACTTCCCTTTCACGGCAATAAAATTAAGCACGTTCAGCACTGACAACTCGAGGAGTATATTGATATTGGGTATTTTCTCCTGCTGACATTTCTTGATGATCTTGACATAATTTTTAACCGCCACATGAGTCATTTACACTTGACAACTGTTCTATAAAAGTAGTGATTTATCTTGAGTGCCCATTAGTAGGTAGAATAGTTCGAGGAAGATATCTTTCATAATTAGAAAGAAGAGAGACTCGCCCAAAATTGATGTGGATTCAGCGATCATTTGAGTGAAAGCATGGATGCAGGACTGTTTTGTTTCGTAGTGAGTTGAGTGAACAGCAAGCGAGTATATTTTAGTGAAGAGATGCTTCCAGAGGTCGTCACTGTATTTTAGTTCATCAGTCAAGGCGAGGGCTTTTAGGTGATCAGAAATGTTCCAAACAAGACTGACGGTTTTGTATTCTTCGTTCTTCTCCTTACTGATAAAGATAACCGATTCGATGATGGAGATCAGTTTGTCATGCGACTTTACTTGAAAGATCGACTATTTAATTAGCATCTATTGCAGCTAGTATATTTAGTTCTGGAAGGCTGCAGGGTTGCTGATCTCCAGGATGATCTTAATTATAGCGAAGACTTCGACTATGGCAGATTCGCTGGTTAATCTCACCAGCAACTGCTTGATATGAGCAATGATCAGTTTGGAAATTTAGGGGAAGTGAAGTTTAGCCAATTAAAAATAGGGGGAAAGGATTTATTCTTGATGAACCGCTCCTATTTTTAGAAGCGAAGGGAATAGAGATTACAGATGGCTCATGGTCTTCGATCTGACCTCGTCATTTTTGTTGGAGCAGAAAGATATCCAGAAACCAGTTAAGAAATTCCATTAGTGGGACACATATTAAACTCCATGCTACAGAACAGCCTTTAATTTACCGAAAATGTAGTCGATCATCTTTATTAGTTTGTCTTGAGGGTTTCGACCTATCTTTTTTGTTTTCTACTCGTTGCTCGAAGGCAGTTACATATCCGCTAAGAGACTGTTCGCGCACTGCACGAAAGCTTGGATGGTTTTAGTGAAAGATTCGTTAGTTGTGATCAGATTCTGTTCTGTATAGAGTTTGTCAGCCATGATGCATACTTCATCCAACTCATCGAAACCTTTCCCTTCCTCCCAGCTTGTCTTAACATTGGCGAGCATTTTAATTAGTATTGCTAGTCCAACATTATCCAGAGAGTCAGAGTAAGCAAAGATAATATTGGAGCCAAGTTGCAAGCACTGGCTAACTTTAATGGCCTGTATTTTGGTATCAATAAGGGACGATGTGTTCAACAGTTCTTGAAGTATCATATTTCTAGCCTTATTCGACGGACAGATCTAAGTAGGCGAATCCTTACTAAGAACCAATACTGGAGCTAAATAATAAGTTTTCTGATGACTTGATCATTGGATCCTTCCTTCAGATTGAGGGAAGTCAGATAACGAATGATCCGGATTATGTTTGATATCATTCTCTGCCATCGCTTTTTAATGCTGCCCGATTTTTTACAACTGATGTCGATCTCGTTTTAGTAGGATTGGTCGCTTCTAGCCGAGAGCAGCTAACCATTTGCCTCCCTGTTGTTGTATTTGACCTAGAATTGCTTTCGAAGTCGAATGATAGTGTTTTCTAAATACTAGCAGCCGTACTTATAAGTTTAACAAAATCCGTATCTGTTATCTTACTGAAATCGCCACACATCTTCTCCAAATAGAAGTCGCCTCCTTCCCAGCTGATTTCAATTGAAACCGAGGCGAGACACAACTCCTCAGCGATTTTTGTGAACACATCAAGTAGAATGATACCTTTCTCCTCTTCTATAAGCAAATTCTAAATTAAATGGCTGATACACTGCCTTCGATGATGAGCAGACTGACTCCCTCCAGAAAGATGTAGAGTTTGTTGTTGCGTTCAAGATCATAAAGCACTTTGAAAAGATAAAGGTTCTATTTGAAAGGAATCATCTCGGTACTTTCCCCTTCGATTCGCAAGGCAAGATGAATTGAGAAGTAGATGAAGCATTTGTAGAATCTGATGAAATCAGGCAGCAGCCCCTTCTTGAAATTTATACTCTTGTCATTCTCTATCTTCTTTTAGTTCTTTTTGTTCTGGTCTGGCTTATTATCGTCGGCATGGGCAAAGGCCTGCTCGATTGAAGTGCCATACATCTTGTTGATCAACTCTTTAATTTTTTTATTAGTGGCAAGGGACTAAAATTTATTGGCTGGAAAGTTACGAATCGCAATAATTACCAAATCCCAAACCATGCCCTTAAGCTCTGTCCCCTTAATCCATGAAAATTTCTTGTTTCCTAAAAGATAATCCATCAGCTGAGTCAATATCGACAGAGAATCATCGGTTTGATTACTTGCAAACACGATTTCAGTCAGCGCAAACAGAGCACTCGCGCTGATGTTTTGAATAATCGAGTTCGAAAGGCAGCAGTCGAAACAGATTGAATAAATTCTGGTAAAGAGGGTATAGTCTGCGTATTGGAGCATGTTGCAGTCGATAAGACTGTAGGTGGTCTGTATGATCCTTAGAATCATGTCTGGTTCTTTATATCTATTCTTAAGTAGAAAGATAATGTCGATGACGTGGTAGAGGATGGTGGTCATTCCTTGACTGTAGTAGTTCTTATCGAATATTTTGGCTTAGTGCTTGTGTTATGATTATTAGAGGGTCTTTATTGATGCGATCACCTTCGTTAATATGCTGAGAATGAGGGTGTTGATGCCTTTCAAATCCACCACGTGCAGAATGTGAGACAGGATGTCCTTAATCAATGACAGCAGATCCTCATCGTTGGCTAAGAGTAGTTTGTTTATTAGTGCATTGTTGACCTGCATCAGGATAGGCTTACCTCAGCTGCTGATTTCGAAAGCGATTTGAGCGCATTTGTAAGATTTTTCATATCGGTGAGTACGTTGTTAAGGAAGTTGCTGATAAGGTGATTGACCTCTTTCGAAGCTGTGCTGGGTTCCATTCAATAATGAATTAATGCTAATATCGATGTTTAAAATCAATCAATTGATAATAACGTCACCGTTGGAAGATTTGGTGCTGCTACAGGAGTTTTAAATGGGGCTAGCTGAGCTGCACCTGCTTGCCCTTGCTGTCCAGCAAGTAGCGGTTCTAGCAGTCCATCAAGTAACCGAGGCGGTCGATGCGGTAGTGAACTTAATAAACAGTGCCATACACGAGGAGACGAGGACTTATTGTTATTTTTGAGGGGCCGATAGCTTTTTAGCGAGGAAGGTTTCGCGATACTCTAGCATTATCTCTGGGAGAGATGGTTTCATGAAGCCAAACTTTAGAGATAGAGGTTCTAAATGATCGTTAACTTACATTTAAACTCTGTTTAGAATTTTAGGTTCAGCTTGTCGAATTAGGACGAAAACTTTTAAAACTTGTCGTGTAGTTTAGTCTCAATATCGTTAATCTTTCCCTACAATAAAAAATAATTGGTTTGCAACTCCGATATTTCTCCAGATTTTAGTTTATCCTTACCATTTGAAAACTGACTGTTAAAATTAAGAGAACCATTTGTCTGGCTTCTCAGTTCGTTATTAGCTGCCTCTTGCCTTTCAAATTGTTCTTTTAGGAAATGCAGCTCCGATTTGATGCTGACAATATCGCTACTTATCTAGGCTTTAACTATATTTAGCATGCCTGGCAGATGCTTATCTTTCAAAATTTGAACAATATGATTCATTAGTAGCTGATTGTCCCCGAACTAGGATGATGATCCTCCGACGTTGTTTTTATTTTCAAACGCCAGGCCTTTCTAACCACGATTAAAATCTCTTATCTCAGCATCTGAAGAGGCATCTGTCCTTCCAATCGGGCTAATACCCTTCATATTATAGTTATTATTGCTTGGCATGAGTTCATTTTGACTTTGCACTCGATTGTCGTTTGTATACTGCCCAGAGATGTTAGTAAGAGGAAGATGATTTTGAGGAGTGTAACTGGGAATATAGTGATAAGATGAACTGAGGCTTGATTGATGATTGTTTTATATCAAGTTACCTGCCGGCCTCTTGAGAGAATTGGGAAGAATGGTTTAGGAGGGCTGCTGCTGTACTCTTCCCTGGGGGATATTTTGCTGTGAGAAGGTTTCCGGGAGAAACATTGACTTCTGTAGAGGTCTATCTCTCTGATTCGCTTCTGGCCTGACCTATCTGGGGAACTTAAAATGCATGAATAAAGCACAAATATATATTATTAGCAAATATCTAGTCTCGATATCAAGCTACTGATAATTAAGAGATTATATGCTATCAAAGAGAATGTGAGTCAAGTCAAAGATATTCTTTCGAGTAACGGATTTCTAAATATCAAATAAGAATATTATAACAGGAGGGGTTATTCTTGATTATAATTGAATAACGGCAGTTTTAGACCCTTTGATATTAAGGGTGACAATTTTTGTTTGCGTAAATATGTTGTGGATGGAAATGGATGGGCTTTCTCCCTTTTTCGAGCAAATTATGCAATACATTAATGTATCTTCGATCAATGTTAAGTAATAAAGAATTCGATTAATCATCTCTTTTTAAAGAATAAATGATCGTAGTTGATAGCAGTAAACAATTATTTCGGAGAATAGGTCGGCTAATTCCATCGTAGCAGCACTGATTCGTTGGGAGTCGAGGGAGGATGCAAATAGACATTATTAGGCGAAGGGGGGAATTAAGCGTTGGCCTTATTATTCATTAATTTGTGTTGATCAGGTGGAAGCATTTCTTAATCGAGTTTTATTTAGATTACTCTCTTTCGTTTGGATTGTGAGAATACTTCCAATGGAGGAACTACTTATTCCTGATGAATATTTGAGTCCATTTGAACTGTTTTTTTAGGGATTATCGTAATCTCTAAGTAAGGTTCGTTCACTCTATCAGTTGGTGGATCTTTGGGATAATTTAATTTGCGAAGTCCTTTTATATTTTCTATCGAATCACACAAACCCATTTTATCTATTTAAATAATCAAGACATGACTCTATATGATATCATAAATAGGCAAAAAAATCATAGTCTACATTCGGCATTTGTAATTTAATAAGAAGGCAGGACATTAGTTGTGCCTTGATGCCCAACAGATTGCAACTAATATTTAGGTCACATATTACGTTTATGACGAATTTAAAAAGCTTTTTTATTTTTTCTGGTGATAAATTATAAAATCTGATCTGATTATAGTCCTCAATATTTAATAGATGATGGGAAACAATTAGACTTCGCAAAGGATATAGTATTAAGGAAAGACCCAAAAAGGACTTGTGCTCTACTAATATGGCAAACCACTTGTTTATCAACATTTTCCTATACCTGAACCCAAAGAAGGGTAATTCCTAGTTAGAGTTTAAGCCTCTACTGTGAACCCTTCTGATAAACTTAACATTGGAGGCCAGTACGTTCCAGCTCCCCTACCTACCTTGGCTGGCCTTGAGGGAACTGGTAGAGTTGTCGAAGCTAATGGAGCAAATATCCAATCGTGGGTGGGCAAAAGAGTTAGCTTTACTCAAGTGAGATCTGGAGCATGGGGTGAATACTCCATTTCAACTCCTGATAGATCTTTTCAAATTCAAGAAGATGTTCCTTTGCATTCAGCTGCTTCTGGGATTATCTGCCCTCTAACTGCAATTGGTATGACTGAAATATACCAAAGCACTTCGGGCAAAAAAGGAATCATTCACACTGCTGCCGCTTCTTCGGTGGGTCGAATGCTAAATAAACTGACTCAATCTCTCGGAATACCACTACTAAATATTGTAAGAAAGGAGGAACATGCTGCTTTGCTAAGATCTTAAGGTGCCAAACACGTGATCATTACTCAAGGTGATTGGAAAAAGGAATACGCTGAAGCCATTAAATTGCATGGATTTAACGTTCTTTTCGATGCTTTGGGAGGTGGTCCAATCACTGAAGCTTTGATTGTAGGCTTAGATTCAGGATCTTATGCTTATCTATACGGCGCTCTTGAAAAACAGCCCCTCAATATCTCATTAGGAATTAGGCATATTTTATCAAAAGGAGTTTTTATTTCAGGTTACGTTGTTTTTAACTGGTACTCGAAAGTAGGTGAGGATAGAAAGAATTGGATACGAGAGAACTACAGCAAGTGGCTAAAGACAGATTTAGCTACTCACCCTTTGAAAACCTTGAAGTTTAGTGAAATTGAAAAGGCTTTGGTGTAGAGCGCCAGCAAAGCAACCGAAGGAAAAATCACTTTAATTCCAGATTGATTCAAGCAAGTTTATCATTTAAAAATTCTTGTATAGTTTATCGTTTCAATTAAATAAATTAAAAACTTTCCTGCCGATTCAACAATATTTTTGTGTCTAGACTATTTCATTAGATACATAAATTAATGAGCATCAATATATTTATTCGAATAAATAATACAATAAATGAAGTAGGATTTTATAGGAGAAAAAAATATTAAAAACATAGAAAAGATAGAATCCTTTGGTAAAAAAAACTACTATGTTCACACCTCACCACTCACCGGGTCAGTTATTGGGCTTGATTTCAATTAAATTCAGCAATATTAATAGAAAGTGTCTCAAAGAGGAACAGAGCATAAGACTAAACACGGCGACATTACCTATGAGGCCTTCTCAAAGCAATAGGAACCGATAAATCTGACAAAAGAACAGCAAAGGATATAAAAGAAGATTATTCGAGGCGATGATAAGGAATCTCGCATAACAGCCTCTCAATTAAGTGTGATCTGCGAAAATGATGAGGACCACAAAATTTGTTATCGATGCGAAGATAAAGACTTTGAGATAGAATCTTTAAAAGTATAAGTTTAAGAACACAAAAAATCGGAAGAAAGATTAAGATTGTAAAACGTAAGATTGTCTCATGAGTTATAAATATACAATCAGAAATGCATTAGCTTTAAGCGATAAATAAATAAAGCGAGGAGTCATGTTAAATCGAAGATAAGTGTGCAATCTAAGGATATAAAAAACTAGATATCAAACTCTAAATCCAGCATAAGCAGAACATCAAAAGAAGCATGGACTTAATTTGAATAATTGTACAACTCAAGCTTTTAAAAATATTTTATTAGTGAAATTGAAAACTTAGATGAGAATCTTTCCTGAAATGATATTCGTCTTTTATTTAACAGTACCAATAACACAACAGCCGCTTTGACTTTGTGTATAATCTAGACTATCGATTTATTATATAGTAATAATCATAATAATAAAATGATAAATTATTAGCAATAATCGCACTCACACCCCAACAACTTTTAAAGGAAAGCCGCATGCTCTAAGGAAGACTTCATTGCGTATGTTACTGAGGGATTCGAAATTCCTTCTCATGAAAAGATCATCCGCGATCGACTTATCGAGCATATTCCAACGATAAAAACAAAAGCTTATCGGGTATCTCCTGCCTAACTCAGTAATCTTTATTGAAGATTGTTACCTCTTTGTCTGAGTTAGATAGCTTCAGCAATAACATTGACAAAAAAGTGGACTGCCTACTACAAACACAAGAAACTCATTTCGTATAATCATACAAACACCATATCGATAAGATCAAAACCTAATTCGAGACCATGAACAAGCAAATATCCGATTTACAGTAAAAGATACGCTACTACGAGAATGAAGGAGAAATGTCGCTTTTGGTAAAGAAGGTATTTCAATTGGAGCAATAGTCAGCAAAGTTGTATCAGTTGCTTAATGCGAAAGATAAACGCATCAATGATCTGTAACTCACTATCAAAGTGGACATTAGCTAAATGAAAAGACTTCAATAAGGTATCAGAAATAATGCCAGATAAAAAAGCGAAATTTTATGGAGATCACAAAACTTGAAGGAGAACGGTTAAGATGAAGAACTTATCAAACTAAAGGATATTGTTGTATTTCCCACTTAAGTCAAGCATTTGGGGGTGACTTGTTATCAATCCATAACTGAAGGATCTAGCAAAACTCCAAAACATATGATTGGCAACCAATTATCTCGAAAATCAGTTTCTTTTGATATTCAAAACGGTCTTCAGTAGGATCAGAGTAGCTCCTTGTCTAAAGGTAAAAAAACATTGACTGAATAGCAATTACACCGTGAAAACATGCGTCTGAAAATAAAAAATAAAAAATTGGTAAGTTTGCACAGTAAAGTTACAGGGAGTCGCAGCGAATTTGAGTAATTTTTCATTAGTTGCGTATAAGAGTTAAAGCGAGAGATAAGAATAAGAAAAAAAATATCCTATTGCAGTTTATAGGATTTCAGAAAGTAGGACAAATTAATGTTGCTTATAAAAATTCTGTCTAATGATGAGATTTTAACATATCTTCATTAGAAAATATTCGGGAAAGGTCAGTTGGAGGAAATGGAGGGTAAAAATGAAACTGACATTGTTAGTCTACCGTTAAATAAGCGATTACCAAAGTTAAGCTTTAACTTAAATTATTAACGTAAATGATTTTGCATGTTTTCCGAATAGTGTTTAAATTTTAGTTGAAAATTGTATTGATGATTAAGATATACTTAAACATAAGATAAATTTGAATCATTCTTATGGACACAAACTTTCAGCCTCATTGTACAGTTCGATCAATTCTCGATATTGTTTTACTTCAAAAGAATAGCCAAGCTCTTGGAGAATAGCCTCGGGTAACCAAAAAATGTCCATACTTCCATTCCTGACTTGAATTTGCCAGTTTTTTTGTTTGTCAACTTTATGCTTTAGAATCTTGATGTTTGGCTCGAAATATAACTTTTCCTTGATATCTTTGGGAAGATCAAGCCTATCTAAAAGGCCATAGCTCATTTTATTCTTGTTTTGAACATTTGCAAAGGCATCAGCAATAGCCTTTTCCTTTTATTCTATCTTTATCTTACTTTTTAGCGTCTATTATAGAGGTTCAATATTATTCTGATTTGGAAAGGATAGAGAAAGATTGATTAATTTTTAGGTCTACTCAATTTTGATCTCAGGCTCTATAATTGGAGGAAGTTGCTGACTGGGCGAATCAATCATTCCTTTAGGAATATTAATGGATTAATCTTAATGTGACTTGTCTCTCCACCTCTTTTTCTCATCATTCTTTTCCTTTATCATTACACCTTCTTCTACTTGATAATTAAATTGATTTTGCCTTTCATTGTGAGCCTAATCTCTCATTTCATCGAATTATTTATCTATTTTGTTGATTTTATCAAATTAGCCATTTTACTCATTCAGCACTTGAAATGGCAAATCTCCTTCTCTGAGCATAATTTTATGTATTTCCAATAGTAAATCAGAAACAGCCTATGAGGAGGGTGAGGAGGGTTTAAATCTAACTCTTTTCATAGTTATGCTTCCATCTGCAGCTGCTTCTTTAATCAAGTCCAGTGCATTACTCTTAATACTCTTTTCATAACACTTATAATTATCTTCAGTGGTGAAGGTGTCGACGGCATAGTACTCCCCTCCAAATATAACCAAAATGCTGAACTTCTTGGAGATCATAGCTTCTTGATCAACATCAATATCCTGAGCTGATGATAAAATATGTCTTTGCTTCATAATGAAGGATGTGATAAACTTGTTTTCCCAGCTGGAATAGACAACGTTTTAGGCTGAGTTTTTCCATTTGATCTTATAGTATTTTTGGCCATTTACTAACTTCTGCATTAGGAAAGATCTACCGAGTTGGTGATGGCCATTGACACGTAGGCTTAGGAGTGGTGTGCTTCGTGAAAGTTTATGAAGGCTGCTTTGAACCTGAACATCAAGTGTGTCTAATTGATGTTTGAAGTGGTATTATTGTAAGCGGTCAATTTAGACTAGCTTTAAATAGCTATAACAACTATGAAAAATAAATATTTTATTGGAAATAATCGATAATATAAACAAAAAAGCAAACAACTAAATCGTAGTACTTTCAAGTTGATTTGACATGATTGATATTAAACTGTCAGCTATGGGGTTAATTTAAAGAACTTATTGACGAATAAATGTTATTATAACCTCTTATTGCTATATAATTTAAGTCACTTAGGCAGATGCGTAGAGTTGAAATTCCGACAGACCATAAAAGAGATGTTGTGGGTAATCGGGGATTACAATTGTTTAATCAGAAGACCACGATTATCAAGTAATGGAAGGGTTAGAAATTAAAGAAGAAGGACAAATCACAATAACATCAGGATTTAGCACCATAAAAGAGAGAAAGAGAAAAAGAGTCTTCAAGGTAAAAAAAGGAGCATCAAAAATAAATAAAGGAATAAAAGGCAAAAAAAAGAGATGTATAAAAATAATCAAAGGAAGAAAAAGAGTAAACTCAAGAGCATCGATAACCCAAAAAAGAAGCTTCGGAATAAGTGAATGAAAAATAGAATCAAATTAAAACGTTGAGCGATGTTGTGATGCCTCTTCTCTATTAATTAACTACAAAAGCTGCTTAATTTGCTGCTAACTTTGCCTATGATGCAGTAAAAAATGGTTTTTTATGGCTATGCAACCAATTTGCTGAAAATGTTATTCCCTATGCAGTGGAAAATTTGCCAAAGATACTTTTCGTGACTAAAAAGTAAGAAAAACCACTAAATTTCAATTCCTCTACTTTCCAAGTTCTGGATGTTGAAGAAAAAGACTATGATCAAATTCCTAGAAGGAAAGAAGGCAAAACTCGAGTTGTGATTCCTTTAGGTACTGAGAATGATAGTCATTTCATTGACTACCTCTAAAAACAAAATTATAAAATTAAAGAGGAAATAGATCTTGAATCAGAAGACAGTATCCATTAAAAGTAGGGATTAATGATTCCTTCTGAATCTTTTTAGGTGATTTTATAGGAAACCAAACAATCATACTAACAGCTCCAATAAGATACTACCCATAATAAAGAGGTAATTAGACTACAAAATTGCTTTATCTTTGAACTCTAGGGTAAAAATTCAATTGAGTATGATATGCTAGATACTATTGAAAAACATGAGAAAACAAAATAGGGATATATAATTGTACCTGAATAGACTTTGAAAAGAAGTGTATATAAGGGTAAAAAAGATGTCGCCGCTGAGCCAGAAACTGAAAAGTTAGAGAAAAAATAAATTAAAGTATAGTAAAAAAAAGTTGATTTAGCCAAAAATGTGCATGTCGAAACTGAAAATACCAAGCGTCATATCTAAGGCGAATTGGTGCTTAATTGATGGATATCAATATTATAAAACGATTATTTCTTTCAATATTTCTTCAATATGATAATATAGATTAATATGTTTGCTAATAGAGATGATTCAGTATATCTTCAAGTGATATGACAATCAAAGAAAATACTCTTCGTTTGGTCCGTTTTCTTAACCTTCCTCTTCCTCTTCATTTGAGTCGTGCTCGTTGTTTTAATTCTATTATTCCTATTATTCTCCTTACTCTTCTTCGTTGACATCTTCTTCGTTCTATTCAATCTCTTCGTCTTCTTAAATCTATATAAAATTGTCGGAGTCTTAATTTTGAATTATTTGCTATGAGTCTTGAATCTCTTAGGAGTTGTTTCCATCATTTTATTAAGACTCACTGCCTCCGAAATTGTTTCTCTCAACGCCTACTTATTTTCCATGTTTAATCATCAAGTCTCCCAAATAATCCAATCTCATCTCCTCCCTTCCTCCTAGACTTAAATGTTATGACTCTTTTTTATACTGTCTGCAATTTTAAGGTAATAGTTGAGCCGGCGATTCACTCTATTTCTATCTCTTAGATTCTTCAAGGAATTCATCCTCGTCTTTATCATTTTATAATGATTTTTGTACGATCTCTCGAACTTTTTGTTAGTACATGTTCTTATTTTTTGTAAACATGTCACTAGCAACCATGTTGGCAGGGGATAACGTGTTTGGATCGGCAAGCAAGGCACGAATAGCAGTGAGCACTGACCAGATGTCATAGATGGGACTCCATTGATTTTGAAGCACTAAATTATTTGAAAAATACTGTCAAGGCAAATGCGGCCGTCGTTATAAATATTTGGATGAAACATTTAGCTAATAAACTTAATAAGCGGTGGCTTATTGGGATATTTCTCTGAAAAATCCAATTTCAATTGGAAAAGACCTCCTTCCCAAGGAGTACCATCCGCTCCTTCGATGGTTGCTGTCCATTTCAGTAGATTATTCTTCTGCGGAGTGGCTATAATATCATCTCCCGATTCCTTTTGTATCCGCTGCAAGTCTTTCAAAAGTCTTCGCTGTGCTGCTGTTGACATAAATTATAATCGTAATTTCTTATGCCGATTATAAATAGTATAAAATAGTTTAACAATCAATCGAGTGTTCTAATAATATTCTGACATCTATTAACACTCGGGAAATAAATAATAATTAAAATTAGTTTAATAGGGAGGATATGTATATTAATTTGATTATATGACGTCAAAAGAACTCAAACCCTTGGAATATTTTCTTTAAGGCAATAAGGACAGTAAAAACTTGATTGTTTTCTTACAGGGGTGGCCCGACAATCATTTAGTGTGGGAACCGTTGCAATGGAAAAGTACTCTCAATGAGAATCGACTTCTCTTTGTCAATTTTCCAAATAGTACCACTACTCAAGAAACCTTGCCTTGGGGACAAGATTTTAATGTGATCGTAGAGAGAATGAAAGTTACCTTTGAAGAAATAGGAGTTGCAAATTTTGAGAAGAAGATCATCGTTGCTCATGATTGGGGATGCACATATACCTACATCTTTGACAAAGTATTTTTTGTCTAATTTAGACTTATCCTAAATTTTTCAATGAGATGATTACGTTAGATGTTCCTGGAATGGTCGAAATCAACGGGCTACTGCCAAAACTATTTGTGTTTGTCTATCAATTCATTCTGATTGTTGCCTTTCTCATTGGAGGCAGAACTGGAAAGTTTCTTACTCAAGGGATGAGTAAATTTATGAAGCATAAGTGTTCTTATTTAAGTGAAATTACAGGTTCAAGGAACTATCCTTATTTCTATTTTTATAAAAATATCTTAAGTAGCATTTGGAATAAATCCAACCTTTTCCTCTATCGGTATAAACCTTCAGTGCCAGTCGTTTACCTTTACGCGCAAAAAAAGCCAATGTCTTTCCACGGCAAAAAATGGGAGAATTATCTACTTGAGAATGATAAATGCTAAATTAAAGGGTTTGACTGCGGTCATTGGATCATGAACAAATACGGACAGGCGATTGTTGATACTATAGTGAGGAGATTAAAGAATATCTGATGGAATTGAAATTTAATCTACCAATTTGACGAAACAATATCTTATAAATTGTATAATAGGGATAAGATAATTCATGTAATAAGTATTAAATAAATAATATCTCTTCATCTGCCAGATATCAATATTAGCATCCTTTCAAACAGTTGATTCGTAATGGGCATTCGAAGAATACATAGTATATTGAATCAACTTAAATATTTATTGAGCTTAGTAAAAAGACATTTCATTTTACTATTTTGCTGCTTTTTACTTTTTAACTACTTTACTTTTTTTAGCGAAGATGCACGAATATCTTATTGGTGCCGAAAGAAAAGACGAATTTCAATCCATTTCTTTTGACGTGGCCTCATTTCCTTCAGTGCCATGCAGCTACGATAGTAACGATTTAACAATTTACTTTTACTGAAATTGCTAATATTTTAAAGTTGACTATTAATTTTTTATAAAATTGGCCTATCTTCTGTGCTACCAAGACAAAAGAAATAGTAGCAAATCAAATAGCAATTTTTCCAACATATTTTAGGGAAAAACTTTTAGAAATCAGCAGTATTAAATACACCGGGATAGTCATGATTAAATCTTATCAAATTGTTGCACCATTCCTCGATATAAACTGAAAAAGGATAAATGGTGATAATTTCAGCCAATTCAACTAGAAACCTCAATATTTATTGATGGAATCCTTGAATATGGAATGCCTGCAAGGCGAAGTATATGAGGTGGCAACTGCGTATACTAAAATAGTTTAGAATCATATTATTCTATCTGTTGACTCTATAAAACATATTATGATAAAGATAGCTTTTGAGTTAGTTATAGAGTTTGTTCTTAAAGCAAGAAAAACGATTGGAGATAGTCACTAAATTACCAAGGAAATAGTATGCGAGGTTGCTAAAATTAAACTACAAGGCGAGTGCTAAACAGCATTAGAATTAGAAATAACATTATTCGTACTCATGAAAAGCAATAAAACTAATGCCTTTACAGATTGATTGGATTAATCTCATCTTCTTTTTACATTATTAGCATTCGATCTTTGATAGGAGGCTTTCACTATTCAAAACAGTCATATTCAAAGCTGCAATGGTTTAATTGGACGATTTTTGCTTGAAAGCAAATACAATGGCATCTCTTCGAATGCTTTAAAACTGTTGTTCCTCCCATTGGTGAATTGCCTCTATTTTATCACAACATTGAAAGTATGTGACATTGATGGAATTGAATATCTAAATACTTTCCTTCTCGACAAGATTGGCTTCTTTGCATTATTTAAGAATCTAAGCCATTCGAAAATACTATATGTTGAGGCAATAAAATGATTACAGTTATTCAGACTTCTTCAACTCTTGAATGTATCTTTGAATTAAATCTTTCGGGTAGTTTGATTTGTTTATGAACTAAATTAAGCTGAATTTAAATAAAGAAGAGACTTCTTCGCAATTGATAACATTTTGTATCCTTTGAGCCATTTTAATGATCTATTTTCTATTTTGACTTTCCGACATCAGATCAAAGCCAATGGCTAAATAATATTCAATTTAAAATCCAGTTTATTTCATCCATTTCTATGTAATACTGGCTTTAAAAATATCAAATATCTTTAGTCCTGGATAGATATTATTGGAATTGAGATTGCGCGACATTTATAGATAGAATATATACTTTTTTAGCTGGTCAGCCAGCTAATAATCGCAGATTTTATCTAATTTCATTATTTGTTTTGTCAATATTTCAATACTGTCACCAGTTTCTATATGCCTTTAACGTTCTATATATTTGAGTATTTGTAGCAAAATATGTTATTGAGACTATTAATGCACTTTTGTTTATAGGCAAGAATCATTCAAATAGAGGCTTTACTTAATAAAAAAACCTAAGACGGTTTGAATATCTTTACAATTCTTTGATAGATGTTTGAAATTCAGGAGACTGATCACTTTAAAATTGTTTATAATCAATATTATCTTCTATCCCATTGCTAAAAATTATCCATGAAAAATATAATATAATTTTGATAAAAAAGGTATAAGGTCGATATCTAAATAAATTGATTGTTGTATGATTAAAAAGAGAGATTTCTTCTTCCAATTATTCTTCTATTGGTCATTAAGGCAATATTACAAGAGATACACTAGACAGTTTTAAAGCTGCATAAGTGATTATTTGACACTTGATGAACTTTTGAAAAATAGGTTGGCAAAAGATTGAGAAAGTGTATTTTTTTATTGCATAGAAAAATTGTATTTACTGCTATCAAAACGAATGCAATCGAGAAAATGGTCAAAAAATATATGTTTACTTTCATCTCGTCTTTGCTCATTTGTACAGTTTATTTTGAAGGTTGTGATGAACTATAATTTACTTATTTTAATATTTTGAAATTAAGTCTTTAGAAACTGAGTCGATTTGTGAAAATTTTCAAATCTGTTTTGGAGGATTTCAAAATTTTCTTTCTCATTTTAATAATCGAATTAAGTATTGAGCTTTTAATAATAAAAAGCCCCTGAATTCACTGTTAGATATTGTGATATTTATTTGTATTAAGGAATATTTTTAAAACAGGTAAAGTACTCGTTATAGATCTATCTTAGAGATAGAAAAGGGGTCAATTTCTTTATAAATTTAAGCATGTCTCTATAATCTTAGAGATCGAGTGAAGGCGGTTTGCTTATGAGTTGGATAATAATTTCATGATTGAGAAAGCACATGTGGTATTTGAACAAGATAATGAAGATAATCAACTCCATATCGTTATTTTCTGGTAGAGATTGTTGGTCCGATCCGATTATTTGACTTAGCTACTCATACTCGTTCTGTTCACGACAATTATCAGGCTTTTCATTACTTTCATTGACTTCTAGTATTGTTTTTTATAGACATTGAATATCATTATAATATAGATCTATTTCGCTGTTTTCAACCCCCGAAATAAAAAGCTTCAGCATTTATTCGCCACAAAATTTAATACTTCCTCTGAATTGAATTTATGTTTTTTAGCCCAACTCTTCTTCCAAAAATTAAGAAAGGCCGAAATCAATAAACACTTCTTTTTAGAAATGAGGACTGTAACTGATATTTTCTGGTTTTATATCTAAATGGACCATCTTAAACTTATGCAAAATGCTGAGCTATTTTTTAAGTTCCATCTCGTATTTTTATTTGAGATTGGGAGTCATATTTACCTTTTACATGGCAAAGAGAATGCAATTATCATAAACAATAAGGTCAAAACCTAAATATCCTTTAATCAAAGGCCCACACTGGAGAGCTGAACAAAATTTGAAAAAACAGTACTCTTTAATAGCAAGTTGAATTATTGTCTGTTTTATCAACTACTGTTTTATAAGTATGACTTTAATAGCGAAGTCTTGCTACTTGAAGGATCCAATATAGATTTCACTATGATTTCCAGTACCTATGTTTTCCATCTTTCGAAAAGGGCAGTTTCCCAGCATATTGAGAATAGTGACTCTGAATTGAGAATATCCAATATTAATAGTTACTGTTAAAACCTCATAGTTCTTACTGTTTGGAAAATAGGATATTGAAAATTTGTTATATGTTTTTTAGTGGTAAAAAATGCCATTTTTTTATAATTAAGTTTTAATTTGTGTGATTTCATCATGTGATAGAACACTTTAGTGATTCATATACTAATGATACTTCTGGATAAATTAACTAGGAGTTCGCTTAAGGCATTTTTATATTTTTCCTTGATATTAAAGAATTTAAATGGGCTTAAGCTATCTTTTCTCCTACACATCTAAGATTATTTGATTTTATTGAATAATAATCTATGTCTTCATTTAAATATATAATTTCAGTATTGTAAGATTGGTCTTTATCGATTGGAATAATGAAAGTCTTTATGAAAGTGATATTTCTCCCAATAATTTATAAAATTATAAGAATAAACTATTATTAGGAGTAGTAATATTAATAATTTAAATTTAAGTGACAGTTTATAATGCCAGCCCCGAGGAGGTTAGAAACAAAAAAATCATGTGCTAAATTAACTGAAAAGTACGTTTACAGTTAGTAAGAAAACAAAGCGAAGACGTAGAGAAGGCAGTCGCGCAGAGTGGAGATAAATTGAGAAGTAGTAGTGGAGTGAGCAGATCTAAGGCAAGCAATAATAAATAAAACTTGAAAGACTTATTGAAATAATCGTATATATTCATCAGGTAAGAGAATTATTCACTGAATCATAAACTCAAGCGTAAATCCAAAAAAGTCGAGGAGTTAAAGGAAGTTATACGGGATTATGACCAAAAATTGAAAGAATACGAACAAACAATCTCTTCCATGAAGCACAGCAGACCTTCATCGTTAAAGAAAAACAGCGAAGAAAATTTGCACTCATCTCGGGCCAAATACGAGGAAATTGTTCGTTAGTCTCAAGATATTGCTAAAAAATCAATCGAAAAATATCGGAAATTAGAGATGAAGATAGATGAATAGCGATTATCCTACGAGCAATAAATTCAAAATCTTCAAAAATAAATCGTTTCTCTTAAAATTCAATTAAACAAATTACAATAAAACTCAACTTTAGAGACGACTGATCGAAAGAAAATCAAAAGCTATCAAAAAAGCGATAAGAAGACGATTGAAATTGATATGTGGGCAGAGTTAAAGTAGTTACGGGAAAAGAAAATAATTTGGGAGAGAAAATAAGAATAAATGAAAAGAATGTTGATCTAAATATCGAACAAAATCAACTCGTTCTAATTAAAAAATAAAAATAGTGATTAAAAAATGAAGACATATGAAATGAAAATTGAGGAACTTGAGAGAAAATATGAAAACAAATGTAGAAAACAGAAATAGAGTAATTAAAAATGGGCGTCTGTTTTTAAGGATTTTGTCAAGGAAACTTAATTCTTAGGCAAGGAAATAGATAAAATAAAAAACATTTTCTATCTCATCCTTAAGAAATAGGTCAAAAGGATAGAAAAAACATGATTGAGCTAACTTGAATGATGTTTTATTGGAATTCCATACGATCTCACTTGGCTATTGAGTTGTTTATTAATAATAACACCATTTATTATAATTACCAAACATATTTTAGGCACAATCAATTCAATTGTAAAAAATAGTTTTTTTTATAGTTTTTTTATCAATTACTATTGATTAGCATGTTGTGATATTGAAACCGAGGTGCCTTTCAAAGCTTGAATATTAATTGCAATATGTTTGATATCATGATAGTTTAAATTTTAACAATTACAGAGGAAATCAAAAGCACGAGGCTCTATCAGTTTAATTTCGTCCATTCTTTAATAAAATCAGTAAATATTTTTGCGTTATTTGGTAAAATCTAAATAATAAGATAAAAACGCCATAATCTCATTTATGACATTGTAAGCATGAAAAATAAAACAATTTTTACAATCTTCAAACATCCACGGACAGATATGGTCCTTCAAATACTAATTCTCTAAAAAAAGAACGAAAAACTATTGTAAAATAGGTGTATTGAAGATGAAACTGTAAAATACAGATATCAATCATTATTTTATGAAAAGGCGTTAGAAATTGATATTAACGCACAACTACTGAGGCGTGAAGTTCGGAGAGTTCCATCTGTTCATTAGGGATTCATTCATAATTGAAGGTTGCTTGATATGAAAATTATTTCCGCATGAAGACTATCTATATTCACTTTCCGCAACCGAAGCGCAATTGCTTGAAGGAATATGTAATTAATCCATTGGAATCAAAGTTTCGAGGTTTTTCGACCGGATTCTTTCCGATAAACAGTGTTTTTCCTGTGGGAGGCTCAATTCTTATCTGGTACTCTCCTCCACAGACATTTTCTTCATGTTGTTGAGAATGAGTGATATTTATAGATAAGGTTTTTGAGCTTTATCTGTGGGTGTACTGTCACTTGATTAGTCTTTCTTACTATCTCTTTCTTTCATTCTTTCAGGTTAGCAATTTCCCATACGTTAAGTAAAATAGTTTTATTCTAATAAAATTAAATAATAAATGGTTTTATAATGTCAGAGTTTATTCTACTAATAATTCTTCTCACCGTAATTTTCAAGGTTTTAATTGGAATATCGATGATATAATTGTGAGCATTGACTAGATATGAACAGGGTGTAAGTTTGACTTCATGAATGAAATATATCATTATTATTTTCTTTATAGTTGAAATGAGTGTGGTAATTAATAAATTTTATCATGCAGAGATGGCAGCCAAAATCAGAATATCGATATATCTATTTATCTTGGATCTACTATATCAAATTAAACTAAATAACCCTTGCTTTTATCTGTCAGTATTATTAAATGCTTATTTAGACTATATAAACAGGCAAGTACATTTATTTTGGCAGATTCATTAAAGTCATTACTTTACAGGAATGATATTTATCAAGATAAACAGCCATTGAACCTAAATCTATTTGTTTTCTAAATCTTTATTTCAAGGGTATGGAAGAAAGAATAATAAATAATTCTTTCCTCTTCAGTATTTAACAAAGGTTCATGATTATTGAAATCAATAAATATAGTCCTTATATTATTAATTCAAATTAAATCGATAGACAAATGGCTTCATTCGAAGATATGGCCAGTGACTTAACTTCCACCGTTCACGAACTCAAATCAAGGAAATAGCAGCTTAAGAAATAAATTGAGTAAGATTAAATCGAATGTGAGGGGATATAATCAGAACTGTAGCGATTAGTCGAACGTAAAAAATAAATATAGTCTTCGATAAAGCAATGCAAGAACTAGAAGGAGGAGCTAACTAGTGTTATCACTGAAACTGAATAAACAAAACAAAAGATTATCTAAAGTTTGAAATTTCTAACAGCAAATCTCAAAAGAATGAAAATCAGTGATAAATCTTGATAATTGATGTGTTTAACCTTCTAAATTTTATTCAATATATTTCAAAGATGATGCGTCCTTCGAATACAGAATGTCAAATCAAAATTAACCAAGTATAATATTTATAATCAACAATGGACAAGGCGAGGAATAAGACAAGCAAAAAGCAAGCCAAACTTGACAAGCAAAAGCAGAAACACTCTAAGAAATAAAGTCAAAAAAAGGCTTAGAATGAATTGGAGAATGATTCTTCCTCTTCCGAAAATGCAGATATTGATTTTAACCTGGTTCAAGAACAGAAAGAAGATATTGTTCAAGTATCTTTTGTGGTAGGATAAATTATGGAGAAATACTATCACTCCCTCAAAACAATTTTAGTCAGATTTAGACAAATCAGCAAAATTAACAATTCTGAAATTGCTGATGTCATACTTCAAAATAAGAACATCGGAAATGTCGTGCTTGCGGATGACGACGAGGAATAAAATTAATAAGAAGGTGATTAGGGAGATGAGGAGGAGGAAGAGTAAGGTGAAGATGACGAATAAAATGTATACTCAGCCATCACGATCTTTTCAGGAAAGAATAAAATCAGCAAAAGAATTAGATTAATGATCTCTAAAACGATAGACAAGAAACATCTCAACGAAAATATTACTAAAATACTGAATAGCGATAGCACAGGGATTTTATTAAATGAAAGACTTTCTAATCTTCCTCCTTTTGTCGCGAACAGCGCTCATTAAGTCTTTAAAAAAGACCTACTTCAATTGAAACACAAATAACCAAAGCTTTATGACGAATACTGCTCAGGATATCTGCTGAATATTAGCGAAATCCAGTATTAGGGCTCTTCCGATCTATAAAAATTGATTTATAGTAAATTCTAAGACTTCGAGATGTGTAAGAGGTCTTAGTTATGGTGGTTAGGTGAAAGGAACCAGTCATACAAAAAAAAAGCAGATATGAGAAACCTCTATTACATAATTTCGGTATAGGAATATTTAAAGGGAGTTGACATGATCAAAACTTACCTTGAGGAGTGATATAGAGTAGTTTATACTAAAGAATCAATCGTCGATAATGCCTATAAAATTGCATAATTTGCCGATTAATAATTATTATATTATTTAAATCGACTCCATGCCAGGATCACTTCTCACTGAAACAGATCATCCTCAGTCTGAGCTGTCAACTCCACTGTAAACGGAAATAACCTTCTCATTTGATCCTATGCTACTCCTGCGATTTATCTTCTACATAATCGTAATCCTAAAAATATTCTAAATATCTTTTGTTAACCGGAGAAGGAGATATAGTCTAAGATAGAGAATTTATCGTAAATTTACTTCTTCCTATGCGTAACTTATCAATTCGTTTACTGCGCATGATAAGTTGATGATGAAAATCACGCTGAATAACACCTAACAAAATGTTAAAATCGAGTTTGATCCATAAAATAGGAAGATACGTCGAACAGAAAAGAAGGTGCTTTTTCAAACTTAAAATAATAGCTACTATGATCCTGAACCATCAGACAGTACTTTTAATTCAAATATACATTAAAAGTAGTAGCAACAAATGGAATAAATAAAGACTGATAAGGTTATGGATGTTGTGGATAGAACGGATAAAGAAGATCTTTTGGAATCAAACTAATAGACATAGCATCTTCTGAGCAATTACAAAATGAGGGATTAAATTGAATTACCTATTGATTAAGGAAACACAATGAAAACAAACTCAATCAATAGCAAATAAAACCATATCCTTGATTGAATTTGAGCCTATTATTAATTAATATTCTATATAATCTTATACTACTCTTTGATTTCAAAGATAATAAACCTTTTTAAAGAAGTTACTTTTAAGATGGAATCTTCAATCACCGTCAATCTGTGCCAATCAGATATACTCATGCTTTAAACTTCACAACAGACCTCTGTTGGTATTGGTCTGTAAATGTGCATAAAATATGGTTATTATTTTAATATTAAAATGCTGAAAGGATTACAAAGAAGCATGTATAGTAACTCAACAAAAGCCACTAATGTTCTTAAAGAGCTAGAATAAAACTAAAATTTAAGAATTTAAGTTTATAAGGCCAAAATATCACTTAGAGATCAGCAGCAACGATTTCTCAATTCAACCATTAACCAATAAATGCTCGCTGAAAATATTATGACCCAACTTACAATGGTTCTCCGCAGATTCAAGCAGGCACTCAAAGATAATGATAACTAGTAGACTTATTCATTGGCAAGGACAATTGAAAAATGTATCGAAGACATGGGATGTTTAATGGAGTATTACAATACCATTAGATTAGAATGTGGGCAAGGTGAACTTGGGAATAAAGATGACTCCGGATTTTACGATGAAATCATTTAGAGTTGTTCACTAAAACTGAATTAAGCTCAAAGTATTATTGAAGTCACCAGAGGAGAATCATAAGGCAAAGCGAAAGAAATGTAGCGATTAAAACAAGACTTTTAGCGAGTTAAAAGATAGCTTAATTAATCATTTAGTCTTTATCAACGGAGTTTATCAGACAATGCCATTATCAAAGAGGAGATTCATAAAATTACAGAGCAGAAACAGTCGATTTAATAGTTGTGCAAAAAGTATCACTCTGAATTGGATGAAGCCAGAAACTACAACGATCATTTAAGCCAACAGCTGAAATAGTCAAGAGAAGTCTCGAGCAAGCATTTGGATTATATCAAAAGGAAAGAGCGAGAGATATAAGAAGAAAATAGCAAACTGATCGAAATAAATCATGAATTTATGATCAAGGAAGCAGAAATGACCAAAACTATTAATCAAAAACAACAAGAAATTAAGAAGTTACATTAAGTCAATAGGCAACTGCAAGACAAACTGCACCAATTCGAAGGCACCTTCCAAGAGATAATAGATAAGGAAAATAAAATTAAAATTCTGCAGGAGTAAAGGAGAAAAGGTGAACAGAGGCTTCCTCTTCAGTAAACATATATCAACAAACAGTAAACATATATCAACAAACACATCCAGCCGTCGGTTTCGACAACCATAACTCACAAAAAGTAGGTGGGAAAAGTAACGAAAAGGTTTAATCTCCATTCCTTTCAGGAGAAACTGACCAACTCAACAAATAACTTCTACCCGCATTGATCCACATTCAGCCAAGTGATAAACCTATATTGATTTTGTTTATTATTATTATTACTTTTAAATACAGAAATTAGGTTCTATGAGATCATCGAGATACAGGAAATTGATGGAGGGATCAAAGCAGCTCAATAACGAGAGTAGCATCGAATATTAAGTTAATCTATCTGAAGGAGTGACATGCAAATGCGAGCTGTAAGTTTGGAATCAAGAAGCCTTCCAAGAATTAGAGAGTGGTCCTCCCATTAAAGAATTGCTAATTTAGTTTAAAGATTGGATTGAGCTCCCAGCTGAAATTCTCGGAAAGAAGAGTTCGGAGGTTGTCGTTTCCAAATCTCAGCAATATTGCCTGAAAAGTATCAATCAAGAGGACCTCTAAACCTTCAAACGAATCTTTCCGGATTACCTCGATTTCAAACATAATGAAAAGGAATCCATTTTAATTCCAATCCTTGGCGTGATAAACCTTTTCTCACACTATCAAAACAAAAATCGGTGGGCAGATAGCTTTATTATAATGCACAATTTAAAACCGAAAGATGGAGTGATGTTCGACATCAAGGGACACACTGAAAATCGACTTGTTGAGTAGGCCGATTTCAAAGACTTTAAATTTGGCAAAGACTAAAACTTTATCAAGAGCGAAGAACGTAACTTACTCTTGCAAAGTCCATAATAATTTAGAAAGGGCCTTTTCTAAAAGATACAAACAAACATACACTTTCTTAAATCTTGCAGACTTATCGATTACTCTCTCTTACTTGTCTTCTGTGAAGATGAATAAAACTGCCCAATAAATACAGATCGCTATCGATTGAGCTAAAATTGCTGTCTGCAGTGGGCAATTATCGATTTTTTCCAGATTTATAACGAGCGTAAGAAACTGTAAAACAAACTAAAGTCATTTTTCTATAAATAAATCTCGAGCGTTGATCCTTAGAGCTATGCCAATCGATTGATATAATTTTTGCGAAAAACAATTCTATGCGCATGATTACGGTCTCATTTTCTATATCTTTTAATAAACTTCCACATATTGATATTACACTAACTGAGATAAATATAATTAATGATTCGGTTTATACAATTTTGGTATTAAAATACCTTTTCTGAAATTGGCGTCAACATATTTACTGCTGCTATAAATTATTATCTTTGTTATCTTTTATTCTCCACAAAAATCAGTAAATTTTATTCCTCTAATATTTTTAATTTTACTCGTCCTTTATTAGGTGAAGAGACGTTTTGTTGAAATTTTGATTCAAATTATTTTACTGAGACAGATAAATTCCGAATTGCTAAAAGTGAAATAGCATTACTTTGCAAAAAAATATTTCACTATTCAAAACTTAAAGACATTTCCTAAAAACTATAAAGCCGATAAATCAACAGCTATATCATCTTTATTAAAGGAAAGTCAGTGTATAACTTGTATGATTGCACATTGTATGCTATATATATATTCAAGAATAGCAACAAATGGGAACTTGTCAGACCCCTGCAGATCTAAAGAGAGTACAGAGAAATAATTCTCAGAGTGTAACAGCGCCGACTACTAACACTAACCAACAAAATACAGAAAATTCTCCCAACAAGACAGGGAGAACTGGGGAATAAAGTACGATTACAAATGATCGCCATTCGCTCTAGGATTATTCCTTGCCTGAGCTTCATAAACCTGAGGTTCAAATAAAAATGGAACCGTAACACCAATCCGAGGAGCCCAGTTCAATGCATTTTCATCCCCCAGTGAAAATGAATCTGAAAAAGCCTTCTCAAGTCAACTAAGCAGTGGAAAGATGGAATTCGCCCAATTATTCTCCACATGAGTTGTTTATGCATATCAACTACGAAACCATTTTTGTGAAAAAATGATTTGCATAATTTTGATATAAGTTCAAATTCAGTAATTTTAGACGGATTTATGAAAGCCTCGATTAAATGCATACGAGAGGCGAATCAACATTGGAAATTAAATAAATCAAGACTATTAAATATTAATAGTGCTTCTGATTTGTTTATTGATAAAAGAGTTATGTTGACATTTTTATGTTTTAGTTTTAGTAGGCTAAGCCGTATTTTGTTTAGATAATCTGCTGCTAATTATCTTAAAATTTAAGAAGTCAATTATATGTTATGGCATATCCACCATTATTAATCATTCAAGACCTGCAAAAATAAATATATCAACATAATAAATTGCTTATTTTAATGAGTTTCTTCCTTTAAGTTAAAAACACTTATCAATTCTTGAAGATGGCAAAGTATATTCAGTTTGCAATCGATTAAATAACAAAAATAGAAAAATATTTTTTAAAATTAACTTTTTATAATCATAATTGGATCACCATGTCCTTTATCATTACTTTTTAATGTCAACAACAGATTGAATTCATCTAAAATATAGTCAAGAGGACTTTATTAAAAATACTCAACAAATTTGACAATTGCAAGCATTAGACATAAATCCTTAAAAAGGAAGCTAATCACTATTTAACGTAAAGACGTTAAAAATTAATCTTTACAAACAACTACTGAGGCGAGTAGTTTGGCGAGTTCCAATGCTTGATCAATGACTCATTCAACAGCGAAGGCTGTTTGATATGGACATTAACTGGTTGGAAAGATTCTCCCAGTCCACTTTAAACAATTGAAGAACCGTGATTCGAAGGTAATGGTAATTATTTAATTTTTATTGAAGTTTCAAAGTTCTTTTTTTGAATTTTTTCAGGAAAGTTTGGTTTCTCCTGGGGAGGATTCAAGTCTGCTTTTGTGCTTTCCTCCGTAGAGATTCTTTTAGAATTAATAGTAATGAGAATTATTTCAAGATAAGTCTATTCAACTTTATTTACGGAAGGTGCATCAGCTTATTCATATCCCTTGCTATCTTTTTGTTTGTTCCTTTCTGGTTCACAATTACCCATGCCTGTAGTTAATTATTTACTTAGTAATAATTAATAAATTGGATTTATTTTAGCAGAGTATAGACTACTGATGGCTTTGAAAATAGGAGTGTAAAAATCGTGCGTACAATAAATTTACAATGAATGCTACAAGATCCCTGCAATTAGAAAATTGACCAATCATCTTGAGTGAAAGGACCAACTACAATGGAAAAATCATATCAAGGTGAATTGTAATTATTTATTTGTCCCAAATCAATTATTTAACCATCATTTAATGATTATTTGATTGATTCCAAGAAAAGGCTTGACTGCATACAAAAAAATATAGATTATTTTGACCAAACTAAAGTTAATAAATATCTATATATTAATGATAATATCAAGTATAAATGTATTAATGCCGATGAGGACTTAAGTTTGAAATTATTATAAATTGACTATAATATCTTATGCCCGGGAAAAAATTCGATATCTATATACTGTAGTTAAGAAAGAACAAAAGGTATGTTGGAAAATCGTCAAAAGAGAATCTTAGGGAAAGGATTGAAAAGCATAGAAGCGGATAGGGAGAGGGATCGTTTTGGACAGGTAGATATAAGCCTGTGTAAAAAAAGAAAGGCATACACAAAGTTTACAAGAATCAGCATTCGTGGATGGAAGATGTAATAACCATAAAAGAAATGGAAAAGATTGGAATCGACAATGTGAGGGGAGGGCCTTATTGTGCCATTAAACTAAATAATTTTCAGATTAGATCCATCCTTAATCGAATAGCCTCAAACAATGATTTATGCTATCTCTGTGGAGGCAATCATTATGCAAAATACTGCCGCGAATAGCCAAGATCACCATAAAAAATTTGGAATAAATTGGATTCTTAGTTTGCGACTATTATTAGAAAAGAAGGACTAAAAAAATGGATGGACAATATTCAACGGGAGGAAGACTTTGCATATAGTGAGGTGAGTGGGGCGGTTTCTGAGTTATCTGGTTAAATCTTTCAGAAATAAGCAAGTAAGGAAGAGGCAGGTTAATATAATTCGAATTCCCCACGTGAAGAGAGTGAATAAATTTCAGATTAATCTGACTAAAATTTCCCAATTTAGATTCAGTCAAGTGATGAAGATTCAGATTAATCTCCTTCGGATGACTCTCATTAAGAGATTGTTGAAGTTTCAATTTAATCTAGTTAACCGAGCGATTAACATTCAAGTTTATCTGATTCTGATTCCCGTGCTTATGAGAATGAATTTTAAGATTCATATGATTAGAGTTCCTAAAGTCGATGATCCTATTTATTTATTTATAAAACCTTTGTATGATAGTTATCAACAAGCTTTTGGAAGCAAATGACAGGCAAGTACATTTGTTTTAAAATCAAAAGATATATTATTCACTGTTATAAGAAGTTTTAATGTTCGTATCATCACCGAACCAGCAGGGGACGCACTTTTTTGCCCCATTATTCTTGCCATGTATGTTTCATCTCCTCTTTCACGTTTTCTCGCAAGGTCGAGAGAAGTTTATCATTTTAAGTTATTTCCACGATTTTGGATGCCAGATCTTCTCTTGTTTTGAAAATGAATCCGTTCACGTTTTCTTTTACCAATTCGGGGAGGGCTGGGAAATCAATTGCAAGCACAGGAATACCTGCTCCAAACATGTCAACCACTTTCATAGGCTAATCCAGCCCTGAGCTCGAGTAGTGCAAGCATACTCCTACGTCACAGATTGACAGCAGAATCGGGTAATCGTCAGCTTATAGCCATATAGCATCAACACTGATCTTTTTCCAATTGGGCTTTCTGCTCTAAATAATCTTCAAATATCTCTCCTTTTCGGGTCCTTTGCCAGTGATAAAAGTGCGAATGAACTTCTGTGCGTCACTCTTCTCATACAGTTCCAAAGCATCAAGTAAAACACTGAAATCTTCATCTTTGGTCCAGGAAGTGCTACTCACCAGCAAGAGTTAATTATCGGAAATCTTTCTTTGGTTATATTTTTCCAAGAAGATATCCTTATTGATGGTTAACTTTTATTTTTATAAAGGTCTGTCGTAGAGAGTTATCGCTTCAATATTCCAATTCGTTTTAAGATCCTTTTTCATCAGCTCAGAAACACAAAAGAATTTGTTGGCCTTTCTGGCAAAGAATTGTTCGTAAAGCTTGGCTAATTTGATAACAATCCTGTTTTTGATGTTTAGATTCAAGATGGTATACCCATAGTTATGAAAATCAATCCAAATCTTATACTTCCCGAAGAAGGAAGTGAGCCAAATAGCCATGAGATTGGGAATTGAAGGCGGATTCTAAGTCAGGAAACAACTACCTGCACAAGCACAAACTACAGATCTCTGTATTTCCATCCGAGGAGGTAAATAATCTGCAGAATTTGCAATATTATCCGAATGAGCGCGTAGAGGTAGAAGGATACTCCTCTGAAAATCTGTAAACGCGAAATTTGAAGATCGATCAACTTGATGTTTGGATTCTAAAGCACAGTTGCCTTTGGACTGCTATCGAAGTAACCCATAAAGTAGACTTGGTGGGTTTTGCTCAGCTCGACGGCATGGTTTTGCATGCGAGGAGAGCGGCCTATATCTCCGTAAACAAACACTCCAGCTTTCCGCATTATAATACAATATAGCATATCATTGCATCCTAATTAATAGCTTCAGTCAAATAGTAAAATCAGCAGTATGTGTTGATAAAGTCTATTGTGAATAATTTTATCATTAATTTTCAAGGATGATCATTAGGCCCAAACCCGCATAAAATAAGACTTATCGATGGAAAACTCCTCCAAAAAGCATCGTTAGCCTTGTCAGCAGTCCGCAAAAGATTAAAAAATTCATAAATCCTAGGGAGTCAGCCTACAAATCTGCTCAACACTTCAAATAAAACCAACCAATGAAATAGGCAATAAAATATAAGAGCAGATAATCCTATCTTATCATCTAATCCTTGTAGTCGATCCATAATGATCTCAACTTTACCAACTACGAGCTGTTCTCAGTGGAGCGTATTGAAAAAGCTAAACACAATATAGAGAATTTGATGACTTTTCTGGGGGATACGCCTGTATGTCGTTATCATAAAGATTAGCTGAATCTTTATTGCGAAACCGATAAGAAGGTTATTTGCGTATCGTGCGTGTACAAAAACTTGGAACACAAAAACCACAAAATAAAATCGTTATAATCCGTTGAAAAAATACTGGATCTTTAAGCCATTCGAAACGAAGAGAAGACCTACTCCATGATTCATCATCTCCGACAGATCAAAGATGACATCGACGAAATGTCGAAGGAGATTAGTGAGAGTGTTATGATGATTAGCAAGTACACCTTTAGCATAATTGACGAGTCCATTAAAGAGTTGACGGCTATGAGGACGTAGATGTAGAAAAAGGTCAATCTCTCTTTTAATCGTACTCAAATTGTCATAAATCGTTACAGTGAATCAATGCAATTTCTCGTTAATCACTTATAAAGGAGCATTCAGAAGACATCAAGTATGAATCGCCTTTCTAAATACATGCTGATAAAGGAACTCACAACTTAGGAAGAGCTAATAGAACAGTTGGTTGCCAAATTCAATTAAAACAGACAATTAATGGATCAGTGGAACTCATCCAACAAAGAATTTGAAAAAGTAATCCTCAGAAAGAGGAACAGCATCAGCCAAAGAGTCGATTCCATCATCGTCACTGAGTTTTGATCATTTATACTGGTCTATTGTTTGTAATTAGCAATAAAATTACGTATATTGTATAGCAATAGTTTATTCAAATTAAAATCTGCATTGGCAATGGATCTTAAACTTTCGACTAATCAAAAATAAAACACTAAATCCAAACCCATTTTTATGCAAAGGGATGTTTCTAACTCTAATAAACGCATTTCTTAGAGTCCTTATAAAAATAAAAACACTTCTCCTCTCAAATCTCCATTTTTTACATCACCAACAAATTTGCGCCCTGCTCTTTCCTTGAAAGCCAACAACAAAAAGTATTGGTAGTCTTTGAATAAAATGAATAAATAAATGATGATTGGGTCAGTTACACAGTAAAATCACGAGGGAGGCTAGGAAAATGAAAGGGTAAAGCAATCCTGTTATCAGTAATTTAAAGTTGCAATTGAGAAAGATGCCAATAGCCGTGAAGTTAACCTAATTCAAGTATATATGAAAATATATAGGCATAGTTGGCATAAATTTATCGAGTTATTCACTACTATGAGGGCAAAGTTAAATAGCTCTAAGCAGTCTGCAGAAATTACGAAAGATCTATCACTTTTGATGATAATAAAAAAACAAAAAGTCAAACCATTTAAGAAATTATTGGGCAGTTTAGGGAAAATAACACGTAATTAAGTGCCCAGCTATATCAAAGCAATGCCTAACTGATTAAAGTAACCGCTCAATTAAAGCAAATGGAAAAATATAATCTTACACATCAACTCAAAATACAAAGCAAAACAAAGAAGCAATCTTAGAAAATTATATAAATAAACGAGATTGATGATTATCAAATCAAAGGGCTTGCAAGTACGCCTAAGAGGTAGAGAATTGCTAAACGACCGTTATTGCTTAATAAAAACAAAGAAAAAAGCTAGTATGCTCGGGGAGTTTAAAAATAATTTTTTAATCGTATCTCATAGTAGAGAGAGGGTGTTCCTATTTGTAAAAAAAAGGAAAGTTATTCTAGCTCAAAGGATAATTTTACTTCCAGCTGTAAGCAAAAATCATGGATCTTCGGTAATCTGAACTCTCGCTTGAATATGATAGAGAAAGAAGTAGACTTGCTCAATAAATAGAATTAAAAATTACAAGCCTAGCTCAATATGAAAACTAGTGAAGTTATCAAGTTATAAAACCTAAGGCAAGAACTATAATTAAAATTAGATCTGCTTGCAAAAATAAAAGGCAATGAGAGTTTTAAGGAAAGTAATCAGTCTGTGACTCTTCCCAAAAGTAGGCTTAAGTAAATTATCAAGCCCATACCTCAGAGTTAATCCATATAACATCTACTATCCTCGGCCATATCAAATTTATATCAAAATCAATCATCAAATAAAGTTAACTTAGGCAATCAAGGGTCACCTATGAGTCCAATTGATCATAAATAAATGAACAATACTAGCTACAAATTTGTTTCCATCAGTGAAAAGACAATAATAAAACTGACTCTAAATATCCTTCGGTAAGATATTACTTATCTAAACCTTATTGAAGCGATAGTTCACGCCTTGGTATCTTAAGACTAAAGTTCTATCACTAACACTTTGGGAAATGTTCCTTATCAACTATCCTCTGAGGAATGCAAATAATTTGTGGAGGAATACGAACAAATAAAAAAGTTTATTTCCAGTAAACAGCCCACCAAAGATATATCGGAGGGTGAGTATAAAGCAAGTCTATTCTAAGAAATCAAGCGTATTTTGAGAGCCAACATCCCTTTTTACAAAAATATCACTATTCGTAGAGACTACACTCTGAACATTCAACTTTCGAATGTACCCATCTCGTAAATTAGAAATTTAAAAATTATGAATCCGAATATCATACGATCATCTCAAAATATAACGATCAAATGCCATACAAGGAATGCGAGGAGTACCTGAAGAATTCATGGGGACTGAGCGGCGAATAATTTTTATTCTTTACTCTCAAAAACTATGAGGAAATGGGAAGCTTCGATTTTATTGCCATTTCCACTCTTGGAAAATATTTCTTAATCGACTGATCTTTAAGCATGAATTTGGTCCTAAGTTTACGTAGTTTAATAAAATAATTTGATGTCTTATTTAGTAAAAATCAAAATTATTAGTTATCAATCTCAATTGCGTCTTCGCTTTTATTGTTATACAGAAAAGGAATGCTTTACACCTTGTAGTGATTGTGGTCAATTTCGCTATTAAATTTATTGCGAGTTGGGACAACTTCGTACATCTTTTCCTATATCCTGTTCATGAAAGAGTCTCGCTTTGTTAAGGATTTAAACTGCCACGATTTATCATCAATTGTCTCGAGGTATCGTTTCACTGAGCTGTTCTATGTATTATTATACGAGCCAGGACCTGGAACGTTGCTGATGCTGTAAAGGTTGCCTTTAGTCTAACGATATTTTGACCATTCTGCGCCCTTACTTAAATTGGGAGCTTTCATACTTTTCAGCAGAAAGTGCAGTCGTTCTTTTTATTTTTTGTAAAGTTTGAGACTATTGAGCGCTTCCTCACTTCCTTTGATATTTTTCAGTTTCTCTAGATTAGTCCCTTAACTCTTTTCGGACACAGTATTGTTGAACTCTCTTTCTTTCAGCAAAATCTAATTCAATTTTTTGATCCTGTTTTTCATTCCAATGGACAGTTTTCGATTTTTATCGAAGTTAGCTTCCTGATTTATGGATACGAATGCAATCAATTCGTTATCTGGCTCAGTATGTTCCTCTTTCTTCAGCTATTTAAATCTAGGTTCGATACTGCGAAAGGCCGGTGATTATTTTTCGTTTATCTTGATTATGACGGTGTTGTTGTTCTTTCGGAAGGTCTAAAATTTAGGCTTTACTATGGGAAGACTGATTTCATATTATCCAGGACCGAGGTAAGAATGCTTGAATTAATTTGGTAAACTACGACTCACTTTTGATTTGAAAGTAGAAGTAGGACTTTCGCTGATCTAACGGTTTCGATTTTTAGCGAATATTCTTTTGGCCTCACGCATAATTATACAAGTTATATTAGCCTTGCTATCATCCTGAACAATTTTACTAATCATTTAACAAACGCTCACACAATCGAAAATATTTTATTCTTGCTGCAATCATAGTTAGAGTTAATAATGCAGATATAAAAACATTTATTCAGAATATATGAGCGGGCTACCAGACCAGCCTGGGCTTACTCTTTCTGGAGCACTACTTTCAATTGTCTGCTCATTTTAGCTATTACTTTTGGTGTCATCTTTATTGTTGGGTCGGCATTTGTGTTGACCAACAATAATAAATTGTCCAAATGCCTAACAAAGACTGCACTACAAATAAACAACGATAGCTTGTACGAAGTAAGATATCAAAAGCAGATCACTGTGTAGAACCTGCCCTATCTATATAAAGCAAATTTGATTGGAGATAATAGTTAATGTACGATAATCGAAAATAAGCATATCATAGATCGAGACATATTGAGTGTGGTGTTTGGGTATGACGAAGTAGCCATGTTTATGAAAACTGAAATACGAAAAAAGATGAACTATACCACCTTTACCATATATCTTAAACAAGTCAACTTCCTCATCTCGTGGCTGTACAAATTGGACAATCTTATCGTCAATGAAATCATTTAAAACTCTGATTAGATATTTCTTCATCAACGGATTTACATTATTTCTCAATCAGGATTTGTGGTTCACTCTCAAAAGAACTTGAATCTAGTTGATAAAGCTAAATTATTGGCTCAAGTTATATTTTTCTATGCGTTAATTTCAATATCAACATCTCTTTACATCTTCGGCACAATCGCTGCTGCACCAGCTGTCATTCTATTTCTTCTGAAAATATGCAACCTTATTCATGAATAGGGTCGAAATACTATTTTTAAGTTATTTCCGTGGATCGGTATCCATGTATTAGTCCGAAATACTTCGGCAAATCCCATCATTAAAAAATCATTTCTTTAAATCTGTAAATCAATGATTTGCTACTTTTTGTTTCTGTATCTGATTTACTACGCCTCGATCGTTTGGATAAGCAAGGGTTTGCCCAGTCTGCATATGGTACATGGACTGCAGGAGTTATTATTCGGAACCATGGCACTGTTTTAATTCTCAGCAATTGTTTTCATGCGATCTCAGTCTTTCATCAAATATTTTCCTACTTGTCATAGCCTTCTTATCATAGCTTTGCTCTACTATTGGGAAATCAACAATTTTGGATTCAAAAAGATAGCTCTGTATTGGATTTTTTCGATTAGTGCAGCTTTGTTTGTATGGATGATCATCAAGTTTGAATTACATTCATTTATAAACTAAGGTCATCTTCGTACTGATACGCCTAAATATCGTAGGGCTTATTTCCCCATTTTTAATATGGAGTGGATCAAAAATATGCCCTAAGAATGGACGTTAATGATGCCTCTCTTCGGAAAAGAGAATTTTACCATCAGTGAGCTATCTTTGGTGGAAAATAATATGAATGAGCTGGGTTTGAGACTTGGAAATTTATGAAGGACATCCTGTCTAACTGAGTAAAATGATAATAGTTCATTATTTTATAAATGGTTGATTATAGTTTTTTATCTAATACAAGCACATCAAATCATAATCTTTCTCACCTTCTCCTGAACTTGCTATTTTCAATGAGATTGAAAAGATCGTTGATGTCAGTTCTATTTCTGTACTTTCTGATGGACTCCACGATACTTTGAACCTCTTTAGACTCTATAATGTTATTGATCTGCACCCGGTAGCGTTCATTCCCAGCAAAGAGAAGTCCAGAGTCATAAATCAAGTATAAGCAATTCTTGAGGTAATCCTGCATTGCTATATATGTACGATGGTCGGTTTATATTTTGGATCGCATGTGTTTACGATAAAAGTTGAGATAATGGGAAAATGTGCCGCCATTTGTTCATTGCAGTGAATTTGATCATTCACTGCGAACATTACACAGTGGTACATCTCGATTAGGGCGTCTTTTAACTCCTCAGCATAGTTGCGTTCGCTTTAAATATCTAAATTTTCGTAGGCGTACCTAATAACTTATAGACTGCCTCATAGCAGTTGCTGCTGATTTACAGGATCTTAATCACGAACACATCCCCATATTTTTTTAGGCCTAACTGCAAATCTCCAAATCCTCTCAAAATTTATGTTTTAATCTCTCTATCAATGTTTGGTTGATACATAAAACTGAGGAGTCGATGAAAGACGTTGGTTATGCTTTGAGAAATTTAGCTTTCGTATATTCTGGAGAGGTCCGAGATGCAAGCAAGGGCTGCTTTAAAGTTGTTCTTCTGCTCAATATTTTACAAGGCTCCCGTGACTAGATTCCAGTAGTGTTATAGTCTTGGCTTGAAATCCTTCCTAAAGCTGAGGGCGGCGGCACTAATCATGTTAATTGCTTCTGATTCTAGCCCATAGTTCTTGATATGCATTTCGATCATTTAAAATACCTTTTCCTTGACCTCGCTATTGTTATTAGTAAATTTTTAAAGTGCCAGAATGCAGGTATGGACGACGCCCATAATCAGTTCGAGAGTCATCTGTTTGTCTGGTATGTTCATCTTGGAGTAGCAAATATACTCATCGATGAGAAACTTGACCAGTTGATATAATGTTTAACGCTTCTCTGTGCTTATGATAAGATTCATTATCACAACAATTAACTTCTAGTTTGACTATTTCTTTTACTGCTGCTTTAAGTTTTATCCGAATAGGGCTACTAAGTCTCGGAGGTATATTTCAGGCTATTTGGCTATTGGGTTTTGGAAATTTTTCAACAACTAAGTCACATTGCTTAGGATAGTTAAACTGAGAATACGAGTGTCCTCGTCCTGATCTTTGGCGAGCATTACCAGCTGATTGAATATTGACCTTATATCGGGATTAATCAAAAACACATCCCCAAAGGCTTCAGAGAGAGTAACAAAACCATTGAGGGTGTTTTTACGCACAATATATTCTTTATCTGACAGAAGAAGAAAGAGATGGGAAAATCCATTAACAAAACATTTATGAATGTATTCCTTATCTTAGTATTCACAAAGACATCCGAACAGAAGGGCACTGGCTTGTCTCTAGCCAGGATGACTACTTTGGATTATTCTAGACACTCCTTCAGTTACCTTTTCCACGATTTAGATGTTTCCACACTACACGAATGTGCCCAATGTTTTGACTGCTGATTCTCTCAACTCTGCAAAGGTGATGTCATTCTTGTTAATGATGAGTATGCAGGCCATTATTTCTGGAAGGATGACTGCATGCACCATCTGCAAAATATTTTTAAGCACACTGTTATCAGCATTGATTCTTTCTCTCCTTTCAGCTTGCCTATCAAGAAATTCAGTTCCAATTGTATCCCATAACTCCATAGCCAAAATGGAGTTGTCATTTCTTTATTGTATGTGTCTGACTGTAAACTGTATAATGGGGTTGAGATAGTTTTCAAGCAGGGGGTAACAATACTTGCCAAACTAGAATAGAATTTAGTAAATTTTATTGCGAGCTAACTCATTTTCCAGCAGGCCAAACAGTATCTCCATTGTTTTATCACGAATCAATTGACGCTCCAGGATGTTTCTTAAGAATTGAATGCTGTCTCGCAAGGCATTTAACGAAATGTCCAGAATCTCCTCTCCTTGCTAGCATAGACCCATCAAAAGGCACCCAAGGATCTGTTCGCATGAATCGTTGTTTAACCGTGAGTTAAAGGTCTTACACTCCTGACAAATGTAGCCTAAGGTTGTTATCGATGCTCTTCGGATATTGTAGTCCAAATGAACTGCATTTTCTGCTAGTGTGTTCACAATATCCAACCACTGATCTCGAGAAATTTATATGGCTGCAATTTGAGCAATGGCATTAGCCCCAGCCCTCATTATGTTGAGATCAGGCGATATTAAAGTGGAAAGCAGGGTTGACTTGATTTGAAGGCGGACATCCGGAATTACACAATCCCAAAACCATTGGCCACTGTCATTCTGAATACGTCAGGACTTACTTTTCGAGCTAGAAGGGTCTTCATTATCGACGCTGTTGCTTGCCTTTTGTTCGGATCTTTGTTGTCATCACCAACTATGTTGGCGCAAACAAAAAAGAAGTCCGTCACATTTTCTTGAAAGAGTTGGAAGATTTCAGCTTAGGCTTGTGAACGCAGAATGTTGTTGTCCTTGATAGTGAGCGCCCGATGGATAAGATCTTAAATGCGATTCATGATTTATAATTTATAGCGCGTGCCAAATATATTATAGTAACTCTCAAACCAACTAAAAGGAGTCTTATAATTCATCGACAATCATTCATCCTCCTTAAATATGCTCAATATCTGCTTTTTAGACTTGATACTGCTGATATCTAATTGCTCTAGTCTTTGTATTGAAAATTATCGATTTTGTTGAATCTTCATTTACTTGCAGACTAAATAATGCTCTGTAGATTATGACCTCGATGCTTTGGGCTTAAATCGGATGACCTCCTTGAAAAAATACTCGAGAAGCCAAACAAAACATTTTTAGGATTCTCCTTGGATTGTTTTCATTACCAGATTGCAAGAATCAGTTCCCATTGCGAGACTGAGGGAGAGGCAGCATTTGTTGAGCTGCACTGTTTATTAATGAGTTTAAAAAAGAGTGCCACTAAAATTAGGGGCCATGTCACTAATGACCGCTTCAAATTTACCATATCTTTACCTTAACAGCTGATGCAAGATTTTGCTACGAGCATCGCTTTGATAAAAATCAACTCCCTCTAGCTCGGCCATCTTCATCAACACATGCATACAGAAAGCAAATCTACAGCTGCCACTTTAATGGTAGAATTTACAGTTTTAACTGCCTGTGACCAACTGCCGGGAGCTGCTCCTAAGTCCAATACTGTGCTGGATTTTTATATGACTTTATATTTGTCTTCAATTTCAAGAAGTTTAAAGGATGCTCTGCTCCTAAAATTATGCTGCTGTGCTTTTTTAACAAATTAATCATTGACATGATTTATGTACCAAGCCTTTTTCCCGTGGGACAAATGATAAATTTGAGTTTTAAGTAATTTCATCCTCTTGACTATAATATGCTTTAATAATGATTTGTGGAGATTGAAATGAGCTAATATTCCAAAGAAAATCCTTTTTATTTGACTACCACCGCTATAAACAAGGCATCTTCCTCGAGAGTAATTCATCGAAAGTATCGATCGCTCAACAAATCTAAAAGCTGCAAAAAGTAGGAAATAGAGGAAATGGTCATAAACTATGGCATCTTTAAGTAGTTTATTTACAACATAGAACGACAAAATATGTAATTCGGCACAAAACAAAGTCCCATAAAACAGAAGAGAACCAATGGGACAGCAAAAATATAAGTTTTAATTCAATCAAAAGAGGCACTGATAAATTTAAATCAAGATTAGCTTCGATGATATAAGCAAGAAAAACTATCTTTGAGCAATGTAAATTATTTCTGAATTGATCAAAATTTGATCTTTTTCAATTTATCATGTTAATGGAATTTTGTTTCTTAACACTACTGTGTGAAGAATGCTAATATTTGAAGCTCAGCTTCTTTCTATATTAATTTTGCGAGATTTTTTTTGAAGATCTTATGTGAACAAGACATCCACAGTTTGATTTATATATAATTTTAATATTGAAGAAACATAGAGATATCATCCCTTCGATTTGGCCATGTCATCAATTATCTGCTTCATCTCGTAAACATCTTACAGATTTAAAGTGTTTCCTTCCAGGATTATTTTTATGAGATCCATCAATTGCTCTTATATTTAGCTTCTTTGCTTTTTGAAGCTGAAAGCTTGATTAATAATCACTTAGAGGAAACCCATCAAGTTTTAAATTAGCTTTTCAGGGGTTAATAAATTGCCATTGGAAGAGACAATAGTTGGATCTTTTTTAATCAGAACAAGATTCGGATTTATCTTGCTGTAGTTGCAAATCAAGAGTTGTTCCAGCGTATAAGTGGTATAATCCTTGGAGTTTAGTCTTTTCAAATAAAAATCTATGATCTTTGAACAAATTATTAATTTTTATCTTTCATTGACATCGTAAGTCTCATTAAGCAACTACCTATGTACACTGATAAATACGAGATGGAAAACATTTTGAAAGTAATATTTGGACGATCACTTTTTCCGTTGCGATTGCCATTCAGTTGGGAGTTGCTTTTATTGAGTCGAAGAGATGGTTGTAGTTTTTAATTTTAGATGTTAACCTTTTTTGGTGAGTTTCTGCTGGTTTTGAGGAAGTTCATTTCCAAAGCGTAAATTCTATTATTTTTGACTACTTTTTATCGCTATAGATCCATTAAATTTTATTGCATTCTTTTAATTTCTTCGCTTAGCTTCTTTTTTTGCGCTCTTTAAATTTATAATTCTGCCACTAATTTTTAAATGAGAATTTCCAATTCGGTCTGTAATTCAGTTTATAATCCTTTGGAGTTGGGATATCTTTGAATGGAGTGCTATTGTATCTTGTTCTGATAGTCAGCGAGCATACTTTATAGGTACCCTATTTAATGAGTCAAACTTTCATTAGTTTTGATGATTTCTTAATTGTTGTTGATTAAAGCAATTCTTTCTTGGTCCATATCAATTTTGTATTGTTAGTATTATTCCAAAGATTCTCTTAGTTGTTGAATATATTAATCTTTTATCTTACTATTCAAGATATGTTTTTGCTTGACCTGCTCGAACTACTCTTTATATGAAGCTATTTATTGCGACATACACTCTAGGAATTAATCCACTGATTCCTCATTTATCTCACATTTTAAATTATTCTACAAATCAGCCTCAAGTTATTGTATTCTTATAGTCAGGTACATATTTTATCGTGAAAGTAGATTGCATTCTTCTTGGATTTCATTGCTTTTTACAGCAGAGTTTTATTCCTAACGACTTTTTCGATTATCATCCTGTCCCAGAATGAGCTATAAATCGTTGAAAGGAGAATCTTCTTCAACATCAATATTAATACTGGATTCCTCCTCTTCCTTCGATTGATTGATATCAAATATTTTTTTATCGAGTGGATTACATTCCAACTATTCGTACAAATCCTCTTAACTCATTAAATTATTATTAAATTGTGAGGAATTTTAAAATTATCGTTAAAAGAACAAATCAGCCAAAGAGGCTTAAACATTAGAACAAAGCAATGAGCGCCAACATTTTTGCAGTTCTTGACAATATTTTAATAAATATGCACCACAGTTATTATTTTATCCATCAAAATAATCTATTAAATTGAAATTGATATATAATTTGGTTGAATTATAAATCATTGCTAGATCATTGTTAATGGACATTTATAAAATTTTATAAAATACTTACTTCTTCATCCTACAACTGACGAATGTTCATATCGCTACTTACTTTCATATTGTTAATCTTTATATTCTTTTTCATTCTCTTTGCATGCTAGACAATAAATTTATAGATCAAATGATCGTATTGTGGTGAATTAATGTCATTTTCAGATGGCTTAGAGTTTTAGTTTATCAGAATTCTCATCATCAGCAAATCTTATTCTCGCAGTTCTCCATTCGGAAGAATTTTTACATAGTTTCTCAACTTTAAATTGAGTTTTGAAAATATTGAGTGCTTCCAATCAATATTTTTATTGAATACTTCAACAATTTACTCGAATTTCAAAGGCAACATAAAAATTCGATATGGGTTATCTTTTATTGAAAAGCCATACCTCAGAAGAAGTTCATAATTATTGAGTTTTCCATAGCTAATTGTAGGTTTCTCTCCAGCCTTAATATCCTTAATCGATTTGATACGAATGAAAGGAGCTCTGCGATGAGGAAAGTATAAAATGTCAAATTAACAATTAGGATCGAATGAGTGATCCAGTTTATCCAGAAAAGGTGCTGCATATTTAAACGGTTTATTTCCAGTATCTCTTATTACTATTTTGCCCTTATTGCAAGCATTCAAAAAATCAGATTATTCAGTCCTTTTTAGCAACTATTTTTTCAAGTAGTTAAAAGTCACACGATTATTGATTTACCAGCTTTGGTAGAGTTCTAATAAAAATTTTGAATTTATTTCATTCTTAATTAATCCCACATCTGGACTGCTGAGTACATATTCAGCATAAGCTTTCATGGGCATTTATCCAAATTTAATCTCTTGAGTATTTGCAAGAAGTTGTAAATAAACTTTCATCCTCTCCATAAAATCGATATTCATAGATTCATACTGAGTCGATAATTATTTGATGCGCTCATGGATTTATTTTTCCTCTGATAAATTTGAACCACTCAATCCAGTCGAAAATAAACATTCACTTGCAGATAGAAGCAATAAGTCGTTTCCTTTGTCAATCTTGCCTTCTGAAAATATTGAAAGTCGATTCGATGAAGTCAGCTTCAAAATGAGAGGATAGTTAGAAATCAAATTATACTTAGCTTGAATATTATTAGATAGAGTGCTTATTCTCGGTATTGCGTTTGAGAAACTTCTTAAGAAAATTTATGTGAAAGACATTTTCGATAATATTTTACTCTATTATTACTTAAATTTAATAAATAAAGATATATTTTTAATCTTACAAGAGCTAAGGTGAATTTTGGGAATTAAAATATCCTTAAAATTTATTAACATTTGAGTTTTGGGAGAGATAACAATCTCAAGATGTTTAGGTATCTCAATCGAAGAAGCAAAAGCATATCATCAAGTTTAGCATTTAAATGCATTAAAAGATGTGTTTTTTATAGTATTTGAGGATGGATTTTTTAAAAACCTGTTTAAAATTAGGCAAAAGAATTCAAATTTTATTAAAAAATATAATAATGGAATATTAAAGACTTTTATTGTCAATGAATAATGGCATTATTATTATATTACAGTCTTCATTTAATGGCCACCAAACTTCATTTCATTGGTATATCAGAGGGGTTGGGGTTGGGGTTGGGGTTGGGGTTGGGGTTGGG
>Ga0302188_10000291_pt1 | contig 42912 bp, 36 predicted proteins | sample II_Bog_E2_1_FD_198783 | JGI IMG/M metagenome (GOLD analysis project Ga0302188, IMG submission 198783) | Peat permafrost microbial communities from Stordalen Mire near Abisko, Sweden - II_Bog_E2_1 | ecosystem: Environmental > Terrestrial > Soil > Wetlands > Peat | place: Sweden: Abisko... | reverse complement strand
AATAAGTATTATGAATATTATTTTTAAAAATAGTCATAAATAAAAAGTATTATATAATTATTGACCGATAAATCGCCAAAGTGTTAAAAAAGTCCTTTGAATGTGATAAAAGTTAAATTTCATCATCATTATATAATTATCCTGACTTAACAAAGGTTGATATTATTAATGCAAAGTAGCTGAACTAACCATAATAAGATATTCTTCGATAATTATATAATTTTTATATAATTTTTAACTCTGATCAAAAATTTGGCATTTTCGAATTATAATCAATAATAACATAGCGAATTGGTGAAAAAGTTACTGAGATAAAACTGTTTGGCATTTTCAAGTTCTTAGATACCAAAAGAGATGAATAATTCGAACTTCAAAGACTCTGAAAAAAATGGAAAAGATGAAACTATCTCGCTCCCTCATGAATAACCTTTGCCTTGATTTGATCTTAACTGCTTCTTAACTCAAGATAGTTCAAGTCTTGTTTTATGTTTTGTTTTGAATCTGGTAGAATAGATAATTGAAAATTGTATTATGAATCAATGTTATGAGTTGTTATTATTATCAATAAATCATGATGCGTAAAAAAGATTCTCTCCTCAATAAAATAAAGAGATTGGTCTTTTAAAGTTCGCATCTATCTCCCTATCTTTTCCTCATAGCCGAAAAACTTCCGCAAAAGATAGAAAGGATATTGGAAGATAAATCATCTAATAGCCAAGACGATAAAAAACTTTACACAAATCTCTCCAATTTTAGTTCACCACTCAATCAGGCCAGTTTTATCGAAAATGTGTTATTCGCACAAAATCGTTGTTGGAATCCATGCAACAGATGGCTATTGATATGGTATGTCGTCGTATTTGCAGCCATTATGTATTACTTTGTGGAAGCGGGGATGATGATAACCTACGGGTAAGTGGCATGGCAATAGGAAAATTCTAATCCTTATATCACTGCAGTGGATATCATTTTCATACTGGTGTTCATTATTGATATGGGCGTGCAATTCAAGACGGGATTTCTCTATCGGGGAGTTATTATCACTGAAAAAGCAAGAGTGGTCAGCAGATACCTCCACTACTACTTCATTTTTGACATCGTATTGGTGGTTGTTTTATCTACTACTCTAATTAGTCAAAACTATGATATGAACTTTGTGAAACTAATAATAGTGATGAAATTTATCAGAATGTTTTAATTTGATGAGTTATATCTCCGAAGATTAGCAGTCAATAAACCTGGAAAAGTTATGTATGTTATCGGAAAGCAGATAATCACTCTTTTTATACTTGCTCATGTAATCGGGCTGATCTTTTATCTCATTGATAATGCCTTAATCAATACTCCCATATGCTCCGGTGCAAATAATTCGCGTTAATGTATCCTTATTTAGTTTGCTGGCTCTATTCAGCTACTGCATATTCGCCCATCAACTCCTTTTCTTGGCAAATACAATATTTTTACACTCTTTATTGGGGTATCAATACGATGACGACAATCAGCTACGGTGATATTGCCCCCAACAATCCTATTTAAACCTAATATGCGATTTATATGTTCTGTTTTGGATTTATTGTCTACGGGTATGTCGTTAACAACATCATAAAAGTCATACTGTGGGCTAAAACTCTTAAAGACCAGTACAGGGCAGAAATAATCATCATGGATAAATTTATGAAGAACCTCAAAGTCAAGAAAGAAATTCAGGAAGAAATCCGAGATTACATTGAGTATCTTCATATGGATTAAAAAAACAGAAATGCAGATTTGTAAAATTAAATGAAAGGCAAATTACCTGAAGATCTTAGATCTTAACTACTAAAGGAGGCGTACAGTCAGTTTTATGTTAACTTGATACATATATTTCCCAATAATCCCGAAGTGGTACGATTACTGTTTTACGTCCAATAAAAGCAGTATACATCAAATGAGACTATTCTCATGCAAGGAGCCTTTGTAAACAAAATCCATTATCTGCATAAGGGTTAGATTAGACTACAGTGCACCTATAACCATCTAATTTTTGAAATAACTAAACTTAATGTACGTTAATGCTAATTTTAGACACTGGATTAATTCGTAGCGCTTTATGAGTTTATATTGAAGTAGCGAATCTCATTCAACGTTTCTACTGAAAAAGGGGCAGTTTTTTATTTCATTGAGGGGGAAAAGATTAAATTATAATCTTAACAATCGGGTAATCTTCGATAAAAATTGAAATTAGTCGAGTATTAACTGCGGTATATAAAAAATTATCAAACTATTCTACATTATTGTTATTTTTGCCACGGTAACCATAACTGGAAGGAATGCTAGTAGAAATTCACCTGTTTTAACAATGTCTCTCTTCGAAACTAGAAACAACCACAAGAAAATCAAAACATTAGACTGAGTAGACCCAAATATAATATTTTAAAAGATAAGATTGGACTTAGGAAATTGTAATAGATGGCAAAAGAAGTCAAAGCTGATCCAATCATAACCAAAATATAAAATAGATTGCTTCGTTTAAAAGAAAAGATTTAAAAGGAAAGGAGAGATTTTTAGATCGATGTTGCATACGAGTGGTCCTACTACTTGCCTTCTTAAAATCTTTCCCGATTGAAGGAAAAGTGGAATAAGTTGGTTAATTAACGGAAGTATACACTTTTCGGGGCTTTTAAGGGCCAGTTTCTTCCTTGATATCGTATATGAGTCGGGCAAAGAAAAAATCAAATATTTAATGATAGATTAAAATACAATAATGATTATTAAATTGTTAGATCAACGTTTTTGCTCCGCCCGTCTCCTAACCTCAACTTTGGTCCATATTTTCCTTAATTCATCTATTTAAAACCTGACAGGCGCTCTCAGTAGTTTTTTATTAATTTCTGCCAAAAGCATATTGAAAGACGGCTGCACTTAGCTGAAATCAAATTTATACCTTAAAAGCAAAGTCTCAAGTATTTTTTAATATTTCGGTTTCCACTTTTCGTTAATCTGCTTTTATATTCTTATATTTTCCTTTTACATTTCAGCAATCGTCTCGCTGTTCCCTAAAATTTAATTGACTTTCCCTGCGATGACTTCAGTTTCATGATTCTGATAATATGCGCTGTTTATCCTTTATTGATCCTCGATTTCCTTGATTTTCTGTTTATTTTTCTCCACTGATTCTTTTTCACTGCGAAAATACGTATTGATAATCCTTTACTCCTCCTATTTATCATCAATATTCATGATTCTTAAACTAGTTTATTTTATTGAGGCAATAAATCCTTCAGGCTTCCCTCTTTTGGTTGGTTATTCGGGTGAGATGATTGATCGAGCCTATTTCTCGAGTTTTTATTTTTATAGCTTTTCTTGAGCAAGCTTTTGCTTTTATATTCTTTAGTATTAAAGACCTCCTTCAGCCCAAGCTGCATTATTAAAGTTGTACCTTCAGAAAGGCGGTGATCCTGCTCCAATACTGGCCTGTCATCTAAAAATTTAAGGCGCTTAAGAGCAGATATAAATCTTTTCCGATAGTTTTTAAACTCTCTTGCAAGAGGAGTTGCTTTGAGATAGAGACAGCTCAGTACTTAATTGTTAATGATCTCCTGATAAACTTCCTCAGTATTTTCGAGCTAATTCATCGACAAATCAAGTGAAGCTAAATTTTAGCAATCAGCCAATCCACTGATTGACTTGTGATTAATGATAAAATTATGGGAGAGATTAATCGTCTCAAGTTTTCTCAAAGATTACAATCCTTCGACCACTTCGATTTTGTTATTGCTGAGGTTCAAAATGCAAAGATTTTGCAGATTTTAAAGGCCCTCTATCTTCGAAATTGAATTGTTATTGAGTGCTAATGATGTCAAATGGATTAAGGGGTCAAGTCCCTATATTTTAGAAATACCGTTGTTATTCAGCCAAAGGGCGATCAAATTATGATAATGAGCGAGTGTTTATGGTACTATTTTAAGGAATCCTTTGTATTGAAGGTATAATTTTTAGTTATGTTCTGGAGTGATGAATAAACTCTCTTTTTAGCAGTAGTAAACCACTGTTTTCAAAGTCATTTTGGGGTTGCCCCGCTCATCCACATCTATCTTCTTTTCCTACTTTGCCGAGAACATTGTGATTGCAATATTTAAAATAATTTAAAGATCATAATTATACTATGACTGTCTTCAAAATTTATTTAAAGAATGCACTAATTTGAGCTGTCTTAAAATTGTTTGTGGATATTCCGGATTTTATTAAAAAAGTATAATTATATTCTTGCAATGATAAAAGGCGACTAACAAGTATAAAAACCTGAACAATAATCGATACCATCAAACAAAGTTGTATAGAATTCTTCTCATTAATATTAAAAGATGAAGGACTAGAGTGAAGATAGCAATCCATAAATCAAGTCGGAATAGAGAATCAAAAACAGCGATCATGAGATAGACGAAGATTAATTCAAATATTTAATGTAAAAAGAAGAAAAGATCGCTGATGTGGAAGGGCTTAATCATTTCATAAACTCAAAGATTAAAATTAGCAAAATTGTAGATAGTAAAAGCAGAATAAAAGAAGTAAACTAATAACTAGAGTTTTAGATGATCCCTTGCCCTTATTGTGCGAAATAACTCACCTTGAGTGAGCTCGATCACATCGAAAGCTGCCGACATTCATTCCAATGCAAATTTTGCAAATAGACATACCCAAAAACACTTCTTGAAGACCATTTGATTGTTTGCACATAGAGATTTAGAAATCAGATTAAGTCTAATAAGTCTTCTGTAAATATTCAACACAACAGATAATTATCCCAATGCAGATTTTGCAAAGAGGCATACCCAAAGGAATTTCTTGGAGATCATTACATTGTTTGCGATAAGAAATGGAAGAACTAGATAAAACCTAGCAGGCCTTATCTAGATATTCCTAACTAGCTTCCATCAAAAAATAAAAAGATAAACATTGTTTAAAAAAAACCAAGAGTATCTCGCAGGTCACGGTAATGGATAAAATAGGATGTTGGCGAATTTGGGAATTATGATCAATATCAAATGGACAGGGAGAGTAGAATTCATGCTCGAGCAAACAAAGGATTCGACAAAAGGCAAATAGACGCCCTTGAAACAACTATTTATTTTAAGTAAAGAGATAATATGGAGAGGTAATGCTCAGTATGTATGAATCTCTTGTAAAGTGGAGATATAATAATGAAATTGTCATGCCATCATTTTTTTCACTAAGAATGCTTGCGCCCCTGGCTGGCAATGAAAACACAATGCCCAACTTGCAAAGCACAAATATAGATATGATCTTTATATCTTTGCAATAACTACAAATTGAAATTTTTGTTGATAAATAGTAATTTGTTAGTAGTCAATAATAGATTAAAGAAATATTTGTAAAATAGTAAAACCATATAATAATGAAGGATTTGTCATCTATCATTATGATTTCCTTTTCCATTAAAATATTAAATATTTTAAGTTTAGTTAATTCCTGTATCAAACTATTTTTATTATTGATAATAAGTATGAAGCCGTATAATCTATGTTTTCGGAATTGCATTCTCAAATTATGATCCTCAATTCTATGTGATTAAAGATTTATATATTTTTAAATTAATTTGATTAATTAATTATATATTCAGTCAAACTCGATCCTGATACATTATCTTTTCTTTGATTATATCAACTAAAATTATTTCAGTAAAATTGTGAACTATCAGTAATGAATTCCTCTCTTGATTAGTCTTCCCCACTCAGGCTCTTATCTTTGACCACGACCAATCGCATTCTTTTTTTCAAGCACTTTCATCCGAGCTTTTCTCTCTATTTCTTCTATCTTTCTTGCTGCTTACTACTCAGCTCTTCGGAGGACATTTTATTTTACTGAAATATTCATCTTGCAACTAGAATTAGAGTGGCCACCTCTGCTTAATGCTCTATTTAAGCCCTCATAACCTTAGTTTGGCGAGTGATCAAAGTATTTATCATATTAGGGAGTATAGATAAGACCACTTTTCGATTTACACAGCTGTTTTAAACTAATATCCTCTTCCGCCTTGTACCTCAACTCTTAGTTTCCTCGATAGTATTTTTTCATCAGATCGCTGATCTCTCCACATTCATAAGCATTTCTATCTTTTCCTAAATATTTACTATCACTAAAATTATGAATTTAGCGAGCAGCACATTTTGGCTGACTTGCATTCTTTCTGGAAGCAGCCAAATAAGATGAATTAAGTTGACTTGAGATAGCTTTTTCTTCGTAGTTGTTCACATCAACAGGATCGACTTTACCAAAATTTAGGGATTATTCTCGAAGAGCCAACTTTTATTTATAAGAAGCCGGTGAATATCCTGGCATAATCGGATTATAAGCCGAGGCAGCATTAAAGGTAGGATTTAAATAAGTTTTAGTCGATTTTTTCAGATTACTGCTGGTGTTTACTTGTCGCAAAAACTGCTCCCTATTTTCCCAATCTTCTCCGACTCCGTTATTTATCCCGCAGCTTAATTTTTTCCTTTGCATGACACCATCGATTAGTTTTTTCCTTTCGAGTGAATCCTGCCTAAGTTTTTCTCTTCGCTGATTAATGTTGTCTAAGATACTATTGATATTTCCCTACATCTTCTCGAAATCTGTAGTTTTTGCTTTAGAAGATTCAATTACGGCTATATTCTGGAAGGATGGAGTGTCTAGATGAGCGGGCTCCATGAAATTGTTTGTTTTCTTGTATTTGATGCTTGCATTCTTTTCTTCAATTACCTGTTGGTATTTGTTAGTTGAATTTGATGGTGGACTAGCTTTAGTAGGGGCTTTTATAGGAGACTTCTATTCAATTTTATAAGCTTGGGCTGCCGGCTTTGTGGGAGGAGGATAGAATTTAGAGATAGGAGTATCGTTTAATAAAGCCTACTCACTTTTTAATGCTGGAGCTTATATCCTTGTAAAAACCTCAACAAATTTGCTTTCCGATATATTTTGTCCCGGTAACATTTCCTTAATTAAGCTTTAAGTTTAATTGATCCATTTTATGCCGTATTTCATTGATTGGGACTTAAAAACAGTAATCATCTCCCCAGACGATAGATATTTACTCTGCACCAGTTTACAGATATACTCGTACACTTGCTGGAGAACTTGACTGTCAAATGAATACTTCTTCTTTAGTTCTGTAATTATTTTTGGTTTATCTTTAACTGAGTCAACTATTTTATAGAATTTTGGGAAGATGTACTCCTTTGTGGTATTTTTGCTTACCAGTTTTTGATCTCCAATAGCTTCTTCGAGCTGTTCGGTTCGGATTTATCCATTTCTCTTGGTATCTAAAAACTTGAAAATGTCAAACAGTTCTGTCTCTGAAATTTATCCTACCAGTTCGTATACATCATCGAGATCGAGAAATCCCTTGTGTTTAATATCGATCATGTCCATCATGGCTTTTACTTCGACCAAGCTGAGTTTGCTTGCATTGATGGTTTATTGAAATATGGCTAGTTGCGATATAAACTAGCAGAGCTCTTTTAATCCTTTTTCCATTATGGTTTAAAATCTATAGAAATTGCTAAATTAAGATAACTCATAAACAGGTCAGTAAGAATAATATAAAATTTATCCTCAAATAAGCACAAAAAGTCATGTATAGGACATGAAAATTATATCAATCGAGTACTAAGTGCAAACAGTTAGGCAATTTTTTTTTTAAAAAAAAAAAGATGAGAGCTGCGGATATTATGGGGAAAGTCCACTAATGTTGGTTGTATGCAGTTTTGGTATTTACTATGAAAATATATCCAATCTTTCTGGATAACATAATGATAAATAATAGATGACTATTATTTTTTTAATTAAAACATTCCCGATAAAATAGCAGCAATTGTTAATCTACTGAGAAAATTTATCGGAGAAAACTAAAAACTAATAAAACAATCCTTTTGAGTTGGAGATAATACTACAAGTTAATTTATAAATATTCTTGTTCCCAATAGTAGCTGCATGAAAATGTCAACTATACTTAAAGTCCTGCCTAATATCCATAAAATTAATGTCGCTGTTATCTAAAATAAGATACTGTTCTTATTATCAATTCCTAGTTGTAATTGATCAATAAATAGGAATTGGCAAATTTTTGTGAGGAATCAAAAAATATATAAAAATATATAAACATTAAGGGGCTGCATGTGATAATCACTTGTGCTATGTTGCATTAAAAATCGTGATAGTTTGTAGTTAGTTATTATTTTGTGTTCGAAATATTTCAATTTAGAATAGTTAGCTAAATCACGATTGAATCACGTCGATCAAGTCTCCTGGATTTCGGAGGCATGTAAAAACGTGCAATCTTTTATCTTTGAAAGATTCGCCGATTTTTCCTGTCGTTATCTTCGCCTCTATTTTCAAATTTGGAATGGCCATTCGAGTAAACTGTATCATCCAGTTATCCAAATCCACAAGCATTTCAATGCATCCGCCCTATGCCGTGCCCAAATCATTATCATGGAAAGGCATGATATCCTTCTATTCCAAGACAAAAGCTCCCTTCCTAGTACTGTGGGTGTAATATGAAATCATCTCTTTTTGATCACCAACAAGTATTCCTGATTTTTTCACTTTATTAGTTATTATTCCAATCGTAATGGGATGTTTTTTGTGGTTTTAAATTACTCTAAAGGTGACTCTATGCTTTCCTGTTTTTGGGAAGGAATTTTTGCTGATAATGAATCCCCCATACCCTTTTAAATATACTGATCGTAAACTTTGGTGCATAGACGCAATTTCGTTTTCTGATTTTACTATACGCCTCACCTTTAAACTATCCACAACTTAAAGCCATACTGTATCGTAAGATTAAGCTGTGTCCCATGTAAATTAAAACCTTACTCCCGATCTTTCGGCGGATTATATCACAAAAGCACGTTTTTTGCTGAATGCCGATACCTTTTCCATTTTGTTTTAAACTTCTTTTTATCGGCTGCCACTCTCATCTTCCCTAAGTTACTGCGTCTTCACTTCTGCTGCTTTATTCTCATTGCCATTACTATCTTGTGACGAGGGCGCGAATCTATCTTTGAGGGATTGAATCTCTTTGAGCAGTTCTTCGTTCTTCACTTTCAGCTCTCTGTTTTATTTGTAGACCAATAAAGGGTTGACAATGCGGGCGATGTAGTTTGCGGCTGATTCCATAAACCGAGGACTCGATACCAGTTTTTCATTAATTTGATCCTGCAGAAAGTCCATCAAAGTCTCCCTTTCCTCCAGCATTGCCTTTAACTGGTTAGCCTCCTCTCTATGTTACATCGAAGTTACCTCAAATCTCTATTTTATTTTTCTAGTTCTTTCTGTGTGCGGCATCTTGCTTCGAGTTCGTTGATTCTTTCGATCATCTTGCTAATTTCAGTCTTCGGAATCTGCAATTATTCGTGCTTCTATTGCATGCCTATACTTTGCTGATGCTAGACTTATTATCTTCGTCTTTTGACACGATGTTAAAGATCATCTTAATTTTGTGCATTTTATTAAATGCATGTTCTCATCATCTCGTTGTAAGTTCTTCTGTGCGAATGTTCTTCCGTTACTCTTGGTGGCTGTTCGTTTTTGGAAGAGTTTAAGGTATTCTGCATAATCATAATTAAGAATTAGCTCAAGTCGAGCAAATAAATCAACAGGAATAGTTTTACTATATTGCTGAAAAAAGATTAATAGTGATTCAGTAATGCTGAAATGATTGAAGCAATTGATTTTACGTGTTTTTTATTGTATACTATTTGCCAATACTTTTTATCCTTATATTCATCAAAGCATTGGATAATTAGATAATACTTTTTATTTACCATTATTGAAGCCAGAAGAAATGTCGGAATTTATTGAGATTGACGAATCAAAGAATGACTCTGATTTCCATTCCCTTGAAAAATTTTATTAGTAAGTTAAAAGAACAATAAATACATTGAGAAGATAATTAGGAAAAAAAGATGAACAAATTCAAAAATTATAATCAAAACTTAATGTTTATGAAGCAAAATACAATTTGGAATCTTGTCGATAATAATAAAAGATTCATTAACAAAATTAAAAATCTTTATAATTTAAAGAATCTCTTATTCAATCACAGATGAATTTGAATTCGGAAGAATCTTCAGGTGAGTCAATCTAACTCAAATAGATAATAAAGAAAATTCCAGATGAGGTATCTTTGGCCAATTCACATGATATATGACATTATTAGCTCATCATTACTTTTTAATTCATTCTATTGATTATTTTAAGAAAATTAATTAAAAATATCCCCCAATAATCTATTAATCATTTATCAGCGATTGGCAAATAAAACTCATCACATCACTCATGTACTTTCAGCTGCAGGCTTGGCTTTTTCAGGGGAAGCCTCTTTTTTCTTGGGCTCGCTTTCAATCTTTAATTTTTTTTACTCTTAATATTTTTTCTTGATATCCTTCATAAACTTTTCGTTGTTCCTTAATAAGTCCTGTCTTTGATGATTGAGGAAGTCTTCTTCATCGTCTGAATTAATAATAAATTACTATCGAGCAAGGTCACTTGCCTCGCATCCACTGACTATTCTTCCAAATGCACCCGAATGTTTGTGCTATTTGAAGTTGCCTCCATACTAACTTCCGATATTTAAGTATCCTTAGCGGCTTAATCCAAAGTGGTTGATATCTGCCCTGAATATTCCTTAAAAAGATCTGTTATGTCTTTCAAATTCTGTCTGTTTTATAGTTCCTACACCTGTTTTTTATCCAAATGATTATATCTTCGCAATATTCTAAGCAGCCAACTTTTGAGTCTTTCCGCATACAGACTGCAGGTCTATGATTTTTGGCTCATAGAATGAAACTATTTTTCTTCTTTACTCAGATCCTTTGACTACTTTTTGTTGACATTTAAAATTTAACTTTACGCTTTCAGCTTATTTGTTTCCTTACTCATGCTTTGCTTTTCTGCCTTTAAATCAAGTATATGCCGTTCATTTTCTGCAATCTTTCCTAACAATTAGCCATATGCCTTCTCCTTGTTCAGAAATTTTTTGACAAGAGTATCACCATTGTTTACTCCAGTGACCGTTTTAATATTCTTAAAGGCTGTTTAGACAACATTGAATTTGAACATTTCCCTGTTCATTTTATCTCTTAACATTTTCTCTACAAATCTGTGACATAAATATACCTTCTGCCAGTTCTTCTCTTTGGTATCTTTATCCTGCAAAGCATTTTCAGCAATTTACTTCATTTAACTCTGCCGCGTCTCTGTGGTTTAATTAACAACTATCTTTTACTCAATCATGTGGTTTAAATTGATGATATGAGCCTATCTTTCCTTATTCTCTTCCTCAAGGTGCTCCAACAATTTTTGATATATCTTTTGAGTTCTATCCTCCTATTACTTAAAACTAGTGTTTGACAGCACAATAATATGCTTCTGCTTCTGCAAAAATGTTAGCTCCTTCTCTAAGTTGAACTTTCGCTGATCATAAACAACTTTGTCCGCTTTGAGTCGGGCTACCATATTGTTCATTACTTTTTTCTCCGTCTCTGAAGATTCCGCAAACACTTTCACCTCTTTGAGCCCGTCTTCGAGATTCTCTACTTTTTTTTCACCCTCCCCCTTTTCACCAGCGTAGAGATCTCTTTAAATTTAAAACTTTTGCTTCTCAGCCTTAAGCTGATAAATTTTCTCCTCTTTTTCCTCTCGCGCTTTGTTGATGTAATCATATTTTTTCCTGGTGACCATGAGAATATTATGAGCTGCTCCCTTTTCCAAATCCTCCAACACATCTGGTTCTTTTCTCAGTTTATTGAGATCTCGAGTTGTGGCATAAGAAAGATCATTGTATCTATCTAATTGTAGATGTACTTCACACTTTTGACGATCGCATTGAGAGCTGGCAACTTGATTGTCTCACTCATCCTGGTTTAATCACCATTAAAAGTCTTATCGCGGAGATCTGTGGTGTTGGACAATCTTCGGAATCGACCCGACTGAGTTAGTATTGAAATACGTGATTTTGAGTGTTCATATGAATAAAATTAATACAAAAATTAATGCAACTGATAAAAAATAAGAAGAGCAATTATGCTATATTCGATAAAGCGATCATGGATCTACATATTTTTATGGCAAGTCTCGATTGTTGAGAAAACAAGATAATAGCACACTAGCCTCTTTAGGTTTATCTTTAGGCATCATATGACCTGCACCTTTAATTGAAACAAAAGTCAATCCTTTCAGTTTCCAAACCATTCCAGTCATTTGATCTTGCCATTTGTGTAAGCCAGGCGTCCACCATCCCCTCCATTGTTCTAGAATAGGAAGACCTAATTCGATTCTCAGTCGTTCGATCCATTGAAGAGTTCCAACGACGGGTACACTACCATCAACATCACCAACAGTAATCCAAATACGTAGGCCTGCCTTAATGAGATCTGGATATAGAAAATAGCTGGCTTTATCAGACATTTTGTAATTTGAATTTACATCTTAGCTGCAGGCATCAAATCGACGGAAGGGAAGGTGAAATGCAGATTGAACTGAGACTTAATTGAAAAAATGCTGTATTCCATACATATCCTCACAGATAACGTCATCATCCATCACTGGTAGTTGCCCATGAGCAAATACCACTGATTTTTTTCCTTAATTCACCTTCACCTTTTGATAAAGACACTTGGCATACAAGTTCAGTCGGCTGGTATTGGTCGCATCAAACTTTTTATCCAATATTTTTCGGACAGCAATACATGCATCGCTAGTATATCCCATCCAGCATGTAGCTTTGACATCGTTAAAGTCACGCTAAGTGTAAAAGCCATGGTTGTACAAATGTTCATACTGATAAATACCCATACTGAATTGACTTGGGTCATGTCCAGGCTAGTAGCATTCTCGTGGATCTGTGCAGGCACTACCGATCATTATACCCTTCAAATTGAAAGTCATCTATCGGTTTGGTAGGCTATTTTTAAGTATGATATAATGAGCGAGATAAGGGACATAAACTCCAGCATAGCTTTCTCCTGTGATGTAGAATTAGTTTTTTTTCAAGTTAGGAAATTTTTCAAAAAATTTCAGCAGAGCCTTATAGTTATCTTATGTAGTTGTATCATCATTTGGGTTGGTTGTACGATTTGTATGACTGAAGCCAACACCACCGGGGGATTCAATATAAAGAAGATTTGCCTTCATGTTCCAGGCATAAGGATTTATTTGAAAGTTCACTGTACCCTCCTTGAAGAGAAAAGGCCCATTTTAGTAGGACATTCCGATGAGACTTGAGCATCCTGGACCTCCATTGAGCCATAAGACGAGTGGATCGTTATCAGGATCTCTCTGCGAATCAAAGAAAACATAATGAAAATTTCCAGTATCAAAGTCAAGCAAACCTATATTATCAAAGTAGTACCTGAATAAAATTTGTTATTGCCATAATCAGGTACAGCGAAATGAACCTCATCCTCTATGGGAACACAGATCCTGATAGCGATAAGTACTATAACGAGTATTAGATTTTTCATCAATTATATATTATATATTATAGATCTGTTTCCATCATAATTGGCGTGGGTAATAGGTATTAATTTTTCAATAATTAAGATAATGAAGTTTCACGTTTTAGTGATGGGAGTAAGATAATTTTATATTTAATAAAATGATAAAAGAGAGGACTATTCCAGTCATGGGCTAAATTATCTAGCAGAAGAAGTAAGTTGTCACATAAGTAGTTCGTACTAGATTCATTTGCAAAAATTGCAGAAGATTCAAGCTGATCGGGCGGAGAGTCTGATTCGCAAGACGCTATGCGAGAAAACAGTCATGATTTAGCACATCAAAAACCAACGACATGCCAATTTTATGACTCGTCTCTATCGGCAGTAAATGCGAATAAACTCCTAGAACATAATAATAGCAAACAAACTCAACCGTACGATATGCTCGATACCCAATCGAGCATAAAATTAGAAGCTTTCCCGGCTCAGTTTGACAATGAGTGCAAAAAGGAGCAAGGAGAAACAGATTACACAAGAAAATTCAAGAATATTTCAAAAGTTAGTCAGTTCGTAGATTTATTTTAAGGCAGCACACCATCAGTCAACACAAGGAGGATGAGCTAAGACTATTATAGGATGAAGAAAATTGGAGATAGACTGAGGAAATATGACCTTTCTTGCTCGTTAAAGTACCAACATACTTACTTAGGGTCAAGAAATTTATTAGTATCAACCCAAGTATAAGGAGATCATAACACACTACATTGGATAGCAATAATCAGGCCCTTAGATTCAAGTCCAGAATAGCAAGCTTTTACAACAAAGACGACATCTTGAGAAATAAAATCGAGAACAGACCCTTTCATAGTAAAAACCCTCTTATAGGCACTTTAGAGAATGTTAGGGTCCGTCTGAAGTAAAAAAAACATATCCATTTTTTTAGTTCTCAGCTTTGCAATCCAGAGATCGTCTCTACATGATGTTTGATAATATTTATCAGTTTAAAAATGACTATAATATCATTCATAAATATCCGGATTTTATCCTGTTAAGAGATGGAGGAAGTAGCAAAATATTCTGGGCCGTTTATTGCTGAACAAAGTATAGATGTCTCTTAATCTTAATCCAGGACTATTTTCCATTTTCTTTTTGCTGTCAATAACTCTATTTGTTGTAATTTTTTTGGTTTACAGCTCAGTGCTTTCAAGATGGTTTAGTTTTAATCTTTATAGTGTGTCATGTTCCAGCGATAACACCATTTGGTGGTAGCAAGTATTCTTGACACATTTAGCACTAATTCTCTATTTTCCTGTCTTCTTTAGCATCTCCTTAAGTTAATCCAATCTAAGATTGTGGTTGACTACCAACATCTATTAAATATGAGAATCATTCTCATTCTGGTATTGTTGAGTATTTACACTTGTTTTTGCTATCTCTTTGTTTAAGGCAAAAATTTATTTTTAGATGTAGTCATTATCAAAAAAACGCTGCAGAAATTTGAATAGGTCTTGAGAGGTTAGAAGTCCATTGGAATTTTAATCCAATAAGGAAAATACCCAAAAATGAATGAATCTTAGATTAGAATTACCTGCATTTTCAATCAGAGTACAATATTGTCTAAATCCAAAGGTTAACGGAAACCCAAAAAAATGAAAGAACCTCTAAAGCAGTTTGCCCTCTATCGAATTCTTATGCTTGTTGATAATTGACTATCGACTCATCCTGCATTCGTGAATAAACAACTGATTGGTTCCTGCTATTTTTTTGAATGTTTTTTCATTAACTATTATCTTTTATCTGTGACCCAAATCCATAGTTTTACTATAGCGATGAGATGTTCTTTCAAGCTATTACTTGCTTACTTTAGGCAATTTTTATAGCATTTCCATTCTTTTGGATTTCTAAGACAGCAATTTGGATGCAAAATCGATTGTTCGATTAAAATCGTATGTTTAGGATAATTTCAAAGAGGGACGTCGTGTCCTGGAGTAACGTTAGTGATTTTCTTAAATAGTTCTGTGCATCTGATTGGTTTTTGCACGAGGGCAATGCATGCTGGTACGGACTATCTGTTCCAGATTATAATGATTTTAGATTGAGGTTCTCGCCTATTAACCGAAGAAGTTGCCAAACAGCCTTTCCTTAATGATGCCGTGCATCATTTTATCAATTTGTTTCTTTTCTTGAATGCGCTTTGTTTCCTATTGTTTATGCTCAGGAAGGGATTCATGCTAACGATCGTTGTCCATGGGAATGCTTTGATCATTAGGAGTATATACTTTGCTGGTCCTGTCCCGAAGCCTTCTAAAATGCAACATATAATACAAAGCGCAAGCATAAAGCAATGACTGGATATTGTTAATTAGATATACTTTAAATGAAGAGGAAGAATGAGTAATTTTACTTTTTACGTTTAACTTTAATCATCTCTATCTTTTAATGTTGTCCACATTACCATAACCAATAAAATGGTTATATAAATTAAATTCAATAAAGTATGAAATTGAATATCTTACAAAAGTTGCTCATTCTGACTGTCTCCAGCCTTTTCAATATTTAAATCAATATAATTAAGCTTGATCAATCCGATAAATATCCACATTATTATAATTGTTTAATTACTCACTATTCAAATTATCATTAATAGTTTATCAGTCTCTTTTCATGCTCCTGCCTAACGCTGTCAAAAAATTGATGCTTCATGGCTTATTCCACCGTGATTCGCTTTTCAGGGTCGAGTGCCAGCAGGCGATAGAGTATATCGTCAGTCGCATCATCATAGCCATCTCTAAATAGTTTATAAAATACATATTGGCAAGATCTCTAAATTTAAATTTCTCGATGTCCTTGGGTAGTTTGAGATAGTACCCAAGATTCCTGCACTGTTCGACCACTTCCTAACTCCCAAACAAGTGAGCCAACTCGATAATGTAGTTGATGTAGTAACAATTTTTGATGTTGTTGGGTTTGTTTACCATCCTCACGTTGTTGAAGATGCTGTACTTGCGCAACACAAATTGGAGCAAAATAACTCCTACAGGCCAAACATCCGATTGATATGATTGCTCGTAGTGATGCAGAATCGATTATAGAGGCATGTAACTTTCAGTACCGATTTTATTTCGTCCGATGATCTTCAAGCAGTTTGAGAGACGGCGGTATATTTTAAGGTTCTATTCAATTTCAATCAAATCCTTCTTTTCCTCCTTCATTTTGGCATATTTTTGTTAGAGTTTATTTTAGAAATTAGGATCTATTTAGGCGAGCCCGAAATCGACGATTATTCCTCTCTTTGTTTCAGGGTTGTATAAAAAGTTTCCTGGTTTGATGTCCCTGTGGTATATTCCGAGATCTTTCAGATTTTTTAGGCCCACTAGTAACTCGTAGATGTAATGTTTGACTTATTAGAGTGGAAAGGCATTAAAGAAAGTCTGAATAATAAGGGGAATACGATAAAGGACGAAAACTTGAAGTATTAGAGAACGATGTGAGTTATGTCGTGGTGCTTGAACAGATTCACTAACTTTGGGAGGTTCGAACGGTTCTTTACTAGCAACAGAAAAGCCATTTCAGCATAGATTAGCTCTCTTGAAACTGTGTTAAAATTTATTTTGATAGCGTATTACTGCTCACTGCTGCCCGAAGAGCTGACTGCCTGCATAGTAAATAAGTTACCTTATAGACAACACCATAGCCACCGCGCCCTATCTCCTTGGTGATTTTATAGTTGTAAGTTGCGAGGTAACTGAAATCAGCCCTAACTTTGTAGTACTTATCATTGTTGTTAGCTTTAGGCCTCTTTCCTTCTGATGCGCTGGCTCTCTTGTTTTCCTTTTTCTCGATCATATAATTGTGCAATATTTAGTCTAATAATTGATAATGATAAATAGGAAAACAAGCAAAGGAATGATTGCAAATAATAATGATGGAGCAAACAGTTTAATCGATTAGCTATTTCTTAATTAAATCTATAAAAAGATGGGTAAAACATGAAATCAGTTGATCTTTCAAGAATAAAAACATTTATGCTTATCTTCGTCTAAGAAATCAAGGAGACCTAGTTGATGTTGTGAACGCATGATGCTTTTAAAGATTAGGGCCTTATAATTATTATTTATTATTAACAAGTAGAAAACAACCAACGCCTCAGAAAACTAGGATGAATATTTTTAGAACGAACTTTTTAACAGACGAAAGTAATAAAATAAGCAAAATAATTAGCGAACTCGAAGCGAGATGTAGCAAATATCAAGAACTACTTTGAAATTCATAGCAATGCTCTGTCCATTGGAAGTTTAGGTTTACTGGTCTGTATTCACTCTGATGTGCAACATATAATACAGGCCCAAAGAAGAAAGCAATTACGGGATGTTTTCGTGATAAAAGTATAAAATAATATTATTAATTAGATATATGTCAATGAATAGGAACAATACACGATTGTACTTTCCTTTTTGACTATAATGATCTTTGGTCTTTCGAGTTATGCAAATGATTTGAGTAATAGTAAAGACCATTTTCAGTATTTTTTGCTCGTGAACTGAAGATAGGCGGAAAAAATAAATCACGGTTGGATATATCTTTTTTTCTCAGATCTGAGTTCTCTCCTTTTGTGTAATTTTCCTTTTTGTATTTTTGATGCTGTAAATGGCCAATCTTCATTTATTGATCAATTGGTATCTCATCCCCAAACAACAGTTTCTTTTATAACTGTTTATCCTTCAATTCATCAATCATCTTTCTTGATTATTTGGCCATAATCGCAGCCTTATAGTGATCTAGCAGTTTGGCTTTTACTTAGGAGTGATTCTAATGGTTCCTTCGGACTTACTTTTCTATGGTTGCATGAATATCCAGGATCCTTTGATTCTCCAGAATTTATTCATTCAATATTGCCATTTTTCCACGCAATCGTTAACGATACTGTTGATATTTTTTGCGACTGGCTACACATATTTTTACTCACTTTGTTGTTAAATTTAACTCAACTCAATCCGTATGGATGCCATCTGTCTTTTTAGTTGGTCCAGTCTCTCATTTAAATAACTCTGCTGCGGCTTTGAGAGGGGGTAGTTATAAAAGACTGGCTTCTCATCGAGGGAAAACATTTTATTTATATAGGAATTAGTGAGTGGAGGTTGTTATACAAAATCAGAGTCCCTAATCGCTGAACTCCTCCTCTTCATCCTCGCCCTTGGTATCCATTCCAGCCTTGACGATGGGGTCACAAATTCCCTCAAGTTCCTTTCGCTTCTAGTCATATTCTTCCTTTTCGGCGTCAGGGTTGCTGTCCAAGAAGCTTTGTCCGTCCTTGATAGCTTCTTCGAGTGTAGCCTCATCATCAGCGGAAACCTTGCCTTTGAGCTTCTCAGGATCACTGAGACTGGACTTAACAGAGTAGATGTAGTTATCGAGGGATTGTCTGGCGTCAATTCTCTCTTTAGCGAGCTTATCAGCCTATTCATTCTCCTCAGCTTCTCTCAACATGCGGGCAATATCCTCATCAGAAAGTCTACCATTTTAATTCTTAATGACGATGTTGTTCTTCTTGCCTGATCCCTTTTCGGTGGCTGAGACTGAAAGGATGGAGTTTTGATCGACTTCAAAGGTGACTTCGATTTGGGGAGATCCTCTAGGGGCAGCTGGAATACCAGTGAGATCGAATCTACCGAGAAGATGGTTGTCCTTAGTAAGGGGTCTTTCTCCTTCAAAGACTTGAATGGTGACAGTTTCTTGGTTGTCTTGATAAGTGGTGAACACTTGTGACTTCTTGGTAGGAATGTAAGATCCCTTAGGAATGATCTTGCTCATCACACCACCAACTGTTTCAATACCCAAAGAAAGAGGAGTGGCGTCAATGATGACGATGTCACCAGTCTCGCTGTCCTCACCACAGATGACTCCTCCTTGAACGGCAGCGCCGTAGCAGATGGCCTCATCGGGGTTGATACCAGTGTTAGGTTCTTTTCCGTTGAAGAACTCCTTCACAAGTTGTCTGATTTTAGGGATTCTTGTTGATCCACCAACAAGCACGATTTCGTCAACTTCGTTCTTCTTCAATCCGGACCCTTCAAGAGCAAGCTTTAGAGGCTCAAGAGTCTTCTTAAAAAGATCTCCGTTGATTTCTTCGAATTTGGCTCTGGAAAGACTTTCAGAGAAATCATAGCCCTCGACAAGATCTTCAATTTCGATCTTGGTCTCGTGCTGTGAGGATAAGGCTCTCTTTCCCTTTTCAACTTCTCTTTTAAGTTTTTGAATGGCTCTCTTGTCCTTGGAGATGTCAATGTTGCTCTTTCGTTGGATAAGTTTCATGAAGTGATCGAGCACTCTTTGATCAAAGTCCTCTCCTCCCAAATGGGTATCACCGTTAGTACCAATAACCTCGAAGACTCCATCATCAATGGTAAGAATGGAGACATCGAATGTTCCTCCTCCCAAATCGAACACCAAAATGTTCTTTTCCTCTTTCTGATCGAGACCGTAGGCAATAGCTGCGGCAGTTGGCTCATTCAACACTCTCACAACGTTCAGGCCGGCAATGATACCAGCATCCTTGGTGGACTGTCTTTGTGAGTTGTCGAAATAGGCGGGAACAGTGACGATGGCATTCTTAATCTTCTTTCCAGAGTAAGATTCAGCGATTTCTCTCATTTTGACGAGAACCATAGCGGAGATTTCTTCAGGGGCGAAGACCTTGGTCTCACCTCTAACTTCAGGCACAGAGATGTATGGTTTACCATCTTTATCGACGATGTCATAGGGGAGATACTTCTTATCATACTGGACAGTCTTGTCAGTATATTTCCTTCCGATAAGTCTCTTGACATCATAGAGGGTTCTGGTGGGATTGATAGTAAGTTGGTTCTTAGCGGCCTCACCGATAAGTCTCTCCTCGTCAGTGAAAGCCACGACAGAGGGGGTGATTCTGTTTCCGAGTTCATTGGGGATGACCTCAACTTGTCCATTCTTAAAGATGCCCACACATGAGTAGGTAGTTCCCAGATCGATACCGATAATGGGGCACTCAAACTTCTCTTCCTCCTTAGCCAACGCTGAAGCCAGCAGTAGGGTAAGACAGATTAATTTAAACATTTTATATGGAATAATCCTTCACCTGTGGATTTATAACAACTTTCACGTGTGAATCAAATAGCTATTCCTATATTTAACAGTAACACGTATGGACTGGGATCGCTGCAGGCGATAATCAGAGCGACTGCCACTTGCCTAATTTTACCTCAGTGAGTATCCACGTCATCAAAGTGAAAGCCCGAAGTGTGTTTGGATGTTCAATACTGAAGATGTTGATGCAGGTATGATGCAATAAAACATTTGTTGTTTCTGATGATAATAGTGGAGGATGATGATGATATGCTGCACTATTTCAGCAGTTAACTGCTATATAAATCATATAATTTCGCAACACTTGGATGATTTCTCCCTCTCCCTCCTTAAGTTTTCCTGCAATTCTGTATTTCGGTTTTAAAGCTCCAGCTTTTCTCTCTTTGATTGCTAGGATTCTTTCTTGATGTCCTTATTCTATCGATCGGCGATAGTTCTAAATGTAATAACATGTACTTATAAACTATAGGCTCTAAGATAATTAAATAATCTGTCAACAGTTCGAATTGATTATCTCCCTTGGATTGGTCTTTGTAGTCGCTTACCATCTTGCCGATTAACCTTCGTGCTTACTCTTAATTTATTTTTTCCTTGCTTATCCTGTCCAGAAGAGTTTTTGATTCATTCTTGAGGTAGTTGATATTGCTTATCTCGCAGGTCTTGTTGTTCTATTCAATCAGTCTCTGCTGTTTTTCATCGATGTACTCCCCCAATCTCAGCAAGTAAATTCCATCAGTCGAGTATTTTTTGAACTCTTCAATTGTCTATTCTCTGTACTTGAGTAATAAATTTTTCATATCCCGGATTCCTTCATCCTTCAGATTACTATTGAGTTGGGCGTGGTAAAACTATGTGGCCTTTTAAAAAGCATGATAGCCCTGACTGATTTGTATACTTTTATGACACTTGTCGATATCGATCATTCCGACTTGATTGACTGAAGCCACCAGTTGCTATAAGTAACATCCGAGAATGACTCCGTTAGTTAATTAGAAAACCTTAGAGAATGTTCTGTTGGTTGTATCCTTTATTTACTGTTCAAATGCATCCACATTCTGAAGATCACCTCCATCCATCGAGACTTGAAGCAGTGAGATACCACCATAAAGATCAAGACATTGATCGTAAATTTTACTTTTGTTGAGAATATCGTAGATCTCAGATTCATCTCTCTTCATGACAACTCCTCGTCCCTTGCTGCGCTGCAGTAAAATAAGATAAGCCATCTCTCGCTTTCTACTGATCTTGTTTTTATTTTAATCTTTTTCATGTTCACTGTAGGCCACTCTTCCCTCCACAGCGGTTAGATATGTTAAGACATGAATTTCCTCCAAGTTAATGAGCAGGCATGAACATAATAAGGAGCAAATAACGTGTAATTTGGCCTTATCATCGTTGCTGAGACCGACTATTTCTAAATGCTATCAAAAATACACAAATAGAGGTATTGATCACCAGTTTGTGGATCAACCCGAGGATAATTGCTAATCCAAACTCCACTGTGAGTCGGTTCATGGTTAAGAATGCTGTTATTGCGGTAGAGACTGAAGAGTAAATTGCTGCTAACTCCCTCGTAACCCACAAGATAGGTTTTGCCCCAACATTGATCTTGGAGCACAGACAACCCCTCTAACACAATTGACAGCTGGCCGTCGCGGAAATCGAGAAGAGGCACAAAGGTAAAGTTTTGAGCCACTTCGATGTTATTTTGGTTAATTTTGAGGGCAGATTTGCAAAGTTTGATTTTGTTCATAAGATACTAATAATATTAATAAAATAAAGAGAATGAATGAATCTTCTTCCTAGCATTAATCTCCAATATTATAACAAAAAAATCAGTCTAGGTGATGGCAAGTAATCCAATCTTTTGATCTATTTTTCAAATTTCAGTCAAATCTTATTTTGTTAATTTGCTTACTAATAATTTATGGACTTAGGGTTCAAAGTAAGATTTTAGTTTCATGTAAAATGAATTCTAAGATGTCTATTCTATAATTAAATCGAAGATATAGTTTGGATTTTTAATTATTTCTTATTTATGGAAATTCCCAAATCATTAGGGAGATCACTCATATGTTGTAGTACTTCTTTAGGATGAATCTTGAATTTTCAATCAGATTCTCCTTTGGAGCCTTCTCTATGTAGTTCTTGAATTCCACTAGCGGAACGTAGCTCGTTGGCTTTTTACCCAACCATTCGAAGTAGTACTTGAAGTTGTCAGGGATCTACTCCCTTATATACAACTTGTCAATTGTCAAGCAATAGGTCACGTACATTGCAATGCGCGCTAACAGGCTACTTCCCTACAGCTGCTTCTGCTGGTTATACTGGTCGCAGATGGAGTCGTAGGCGTGCTTAACAATCTGCATAAGGGGACTGGTACGAATCGGTACGCCGCTTTTATGTTTGAAAACTGAGTATTTTTGTAGTTGTATGTCAGCATATCGCTGATCATCGGATATTACTTGCAAAAATATTTGCTTTTAAGCTAGGCTATATCGCTACGAATGCTGTCCAGAAGCTTGGCTCGTTCAGAACGCCGGTAATTAATAAAGTCCTTAAAGGCATCGTATTATCTGGAATCTTGGAAACTGGTAAACAGATCGGCATCCAACATGAGAATGTTTGTATTCTGGTTAAATCCTTCGGCCAAAGCGTTGAGGTTGATGAGCGATACAAAGGTAACTGCATACTTGATCAGTAGTTTCATTTATTTGACATCTTTGGGGTCTTTAATGTTAATAAACTACAGCCGATTCATCACCTCCGTCGCAATAATAAGCAGCTACGACTGATCGTAGTAGCTTTTATATAACTCAAAGGCCCGTCGAATTGGGTGGTTCTTGTTCTCCATCAACTTGTCAATGGACTCCACCTGTTTCTTTAAACCTGATGGTGCTTATTTCGGAATACGAATCGACATCTCCATCAAATCGCCCAAAAACTAGTCTTACCCTTGAATAGAGTTGAGTTTGGAAGTTTGAAGCATTTAGTTTTTGTTTTTTTGACGCTGTGCAAAATTAAGCGCGATGTCCTTGAGAGCATTCGTCGAACTCATGTTAAGAGAAGCAATGCGTGAACTCTGGGGCACTGTAATTTTGCTGGGAGGTACCTCCATCTTTTGATCCCTATAATGCTCACCTATTTCAGGGCATATCTCCATAAACATATCCTTCAACTGCATCCTTTTTTTTGGGTCGTGATGCAATAGCTTTCCCAGCAAAGCCTTTGTGCCCTCACTATATTTTCCAGAAACGGTTTTGGAAATGCCTATTGCTTGAAAAGTAAACTCCTGACCTTTAAATTTATCCATGACTTCCTTTGTGCACAATCTGTGGCCTCCTAACAAAAGATCCAGTAGCAAAGACCCCATATTCCACACAATCATCTGCTTGAAATCCTAATCTGTGAATTTGCAAGTGGGTGTTTCTGGAGCCTGATACTTAGGATCCCAGACGTAGACTGAACTAACTCCATTAGACTGCTAATAGACTTCGGATTATACCAAACTCTACAATTTCCATATTTTACCACATTTTACAAAGTGAGCAGGTCTGATATTTTTATGAAGATAACCCATCATAGTGATGGAGTAGATGGCTTTCAACGCCTGATTAAATATCTATAGAGCCTCTTTTTCAACGATATTCACCTCATACATATACTTGAAGAGGGTAGTTTCATAGAATTATGAGACCACACCGATGACTTCATTGTTTTGGAGTTCATCTCTAAACCTAAGAATGTGAGCAGGGAATGCTGGAGTTTCACAGTTGTTGAGTAGGACCTATTTATTGTAGTCAAGGCACGGCATGATACCTAGGTCAAAAGCTCTTTGAGTATTCACGAATTTGACTAAAAACTTTTCCCCCTTGGTGTTGTTAGCGCCATAGACTAGTTCTATCTCATTGCTAAGTTCTTTGACTGGTTTCTGGGAAATGTTAATATCCAAATCTGGCATATGTTCAACTAATTATTTTATATCCCAATAAGTAGATATTCACACATGATCAAAGATGATAATATCAGATGTTTTTGAGTTGAACTACCTCACGTGGTAGACAGGGACTGCGGCAGACTGGACATTCGCTGGATATTTCGAGGGTTTTCACGATGCAGGACCAACAGAAAATATGCCCACATTTGGTTGAACTTTTGTTTTTCAACTCATCATAACAGATTCTGCAAAGATGTTTCTACTTTGCAAGGGGTTTTTGATTCGATGACATATTTTATGATGAGTGGGGCGGTGGCTTCGCTCGGGCAGCAGACTTATTTTTCCGGTCTCTTAAAAAGGAGTAGACATGCTTGGCGGCCTTAACAATAAAAGTGGCTAGTAGGAGATAGCCTTAAATGGCATAGCTGACGTCTTTGATTTGATCATTTTTGTAGGTATATGCATACCTAACTCCCAATAAAGTCTCAATAACGGTAAAATGTTTGTTCCAATCAAGCATATACACCATTAGAATGAGCCACTCGACGTTGCTCATGATTTCCTCAGCATTGCCAAGAACTCGCCCGAGCATCTATCGAATCGGCTTCACCAAACCTAACAATTTACTAGCAAAGCTCATATTCGACGATTTTCTATTATCTTGCTAAGGAGGCTCAAAAGCACTGTCCTTTCCCTGCATGAACTTTGAGAAAAGAGGAACTATTAAATTACGAGATACAATTTCCAAAAGAAAAAGAAGGAGACGTGTCTTTTTGTTCAGTAGAACACCCTACTCGGCATAATGTTTTTATTTATACATAGCTATATAGGTGTACTCCTCGCCCAGCCTGCGACGGCAGAGATTAACAGTAACGAGGGTGTAGTAGATGTCTGGAAAGGCAGAGAGGAGACCTTTCAAAAAGGGGGAGTTGAAAATAGCCCTGTTGAAGGAGGGAGGTATGGCTTCGGCGACAGCTTCTCCGAAGTTAGAGACGAACTTATTCCTCTCTTTTTCTTAAAGAGTATGTAATCTAAGAATTTATGGTTTATGACTATAGGGCAGCATGATTATTTTAGGACAAGAGGGGCCAGTTTTGTAATTTAAGTTATTATTATGATTAAATTAGAAAGGCTGGCATTAACCAGAGCCAGACTGGACAACAAAATTAATCAATTAGAGGTTGTTATTGAAATGCTTCATGATAATATTCTTTTTTAATAAATTTACCCATTAAGCATTTTACTTATTATTTTTCTTAAATATCTGGGATGAAGAAGGATGCTTGGAAGGCGACAGATCAAGCACAGAAGCTTGTTGTTTTATTTTGACAGTTTAATACTTGATTTAAAATATGAATATTTTCAAAGTATGGACTGCATATTAAAGCAATTGAACTAATTATATCAAAGAATACTGAAATTAATAAGTAGTATAGTTTTATTATTCTTCCAATTTGCAATCTTAAAATATTCTCATTATTGGGTATTTGTTGACTAATTTTTAAGGATGGATGCTTTAGATTAGTTTATTGTTATCTACAGTATCACTTCCTGGGCAAATCAGCATATCTTAGATTGGGTATCGACCAAAAGTTAAATTTCACCCTGAGATTAAAAATATAAAAAAGGAGTAACTAACTTTACAACAATAAATAAATTATAGGAAAGTTTACTAGGATAACTCATTATTGATAAGCTATATTGCTCAGTATTGATCTAGATTTACTCGTGGCTATCAAGGCAAAAAATAAAGGGCTTATATGCAGATAGATGAGTAAATGATCATCATTCAGTCTTCTTAGTCATTAAATTATAAAATTCCTACTCAGATACTCTTCCATCATCGTCTGTATCCGCGCGATCAATCATTTCCTGCAAAAAGAAATCATCAGTTAACTATCCAAGCTCTTTTGCCACCTTCCTCAACTCTTTCAATCCAATAAAGCCTTCATTAAATTAGATGTACCTGATTTTTGCATGTCAAACATAATGAATACTTTATGGATTTAATCCCGAGATTATTGCTCATTGGGACGGTGAGTCATCATTGCGTAGAATTAGTCGAATTAAATTAGACCACTTCCATCAGTATCCAACTCAGCAATCATTTGATACACCGCTGCTGCCTTTGCCTCTATCCCCAGAGATGCGATGGCGTCTTTAAATTCTAAATGAGATGGAGATACATTTGGGTCGAATACTGCCGTCTTTGCCTATATCGAACAAGTCGAATGCCACCTTGATCTCCATGACTTCTTCAAGATTGACAAATGAAGTGACCCACTCGTTCGCATCAAATCTTTCAATATCAGTCATCTTTCAAATGAATTAAACTAACAGTCATATTCCCCTATATAATTCTTAATTACCAATTATCTTATATATTTTTTTATCTTTGGAATGCGCAGTGAAGATATCAATCTGCCGAATCAATCGCCTCAAAAATCAAAATAGTCGAGCAAAGTAACAAAGTAAGTCGTTTATTTAGACAGATGGGAAGTGGATGACTTCGATGAAAAGGCCATATTCCTCTGTCAATTTTGCGGTGGAAGTTAATGCGATCACGAGAACTATCTAAAGAATAAAATTCAACCCAATGCCGTTTAGGGATTGCATTCCAACTGGATTACCCAAAATATATTAGCCATGCAACGACCGAGCTAACGCCTTATTAAATAGTTCAACATCTATACTAAATTTAAAGAACTTAATATTAGAACTGTTCTTAACTTACAAGAGCCAGGATAAGTATAGTTCGTCGTTAATTCAGCATCCCTTCTGTGGAGATGGAATATTTCCGCAAGTAGGCTTCAGTTATATTCCTGAAAACTTTTATCATCATGGCATAAACTGCTTCAATTAGAGTTGGGAAGATATGACTGCAACGACCTTTGAACAGATGATGAAGATAATGAATGTTTTCGATATGAGTTTGCAGGATTAAGGCAAAATCAGTGTACATTGTCATGCTGGCAGAGGTCGCACTCTAATGGTAATTTGCTCCTGGCTCATTTATAACGATAGGATGAAAGCAGAAGATACGATTGAGCTCGCTATTTTAAAAAGACAAGGAGTGTTGACTCGATCCAGCCAGCGATAATTTTTGATTTATTTTTAAGAAGAGCTAAAAAAACGATGGAATAGCTTTAGTGTGATTTCAGATCATAAGTCCTTCAGTAATTTTGTTGACTGGCAAAGTACGAGTCTATTAAATAAATAAAAAAAGCAATTGCATGGCGCTCCAATAATCCATTGTAAACTCATGGAGCAGCTAAGGAAGCAACTAAAAACAAATTTCAAAGATGTGATACAAGCGTTAATAAGCCCGTATAATCTTGAATCCAGTTAAAAATGGGATGAGAGTCAATAAAAATAGCTCAATACACTTAAGTAAGACCTTAACCTTATTAATTTTAACAGCATTAACAAATTATAGCCGCAGGTGATAGTTGAGTTACTGTTTGATTTTTATTAAAATTTACCCTACACGTTAGTTACTTCTTTAACTGTTGACTGTCTGGTTGAATAACTCTAAAACCAAAGAAATCTTAAGTCGATCATTGCTTAAAAAATCAAAATGGGAGAAACCAAAACTGAAGGAAATAAATCAACTATTCAACTCACTCAAATTTATTTAAGTACTGTGCTTGAACCGGCAATTGTTCACAATTTAGGAGTGGCTTCCTTATCTGTAATTCTAGATTTTGTTCATTTCATCGGCTCCATTACTCAAATTCTCTTAATTGAACAAAAGGAAAATTCTAATTCAATTATCGAATCCTTGTATCTAAGGTTTGCTATTCTCTTCCTTTCTAAAAAGAAATATTTCCCTCAGCTGTTTCCTGCCAATAATCCTCGCACATGCAAGATTTTTAAATATAGAGAGAAAATATCGAAAGTAGTCAGCAATCACGTCATTTTTTTAGCAAACTTTTTGAAGTAGTTAGGGAAATAGATACCGTTAAAGTTGTAAGAAGTTCATAGGATAGTATTTAAGACCTGTCAGGTTGAATCTAATCTTTTCTACTTTACAAAGGAAAGTCCCTGTCGTTTTTTGGGAGGAGAGTAGAAAAAGCAAATTTATGATTCCTCGAGAATTAATTTCAGAATTGAATGATTGTTCCATCAATTTGTTTATGTCATTGTTCATCTTGTATAAATTAAATGTAAAAAGAGTCATAAGAAAAGTAAAAAGCTTGGGACATATAAAACAACGAAAAAGTTATTAAGTTTTATGGCAAAAATCAGGAATATGGGATTTTCAGTAATTTTTACCCTTCCCCATTTGCAGAGGAAAAAAGAATTTACAAAACAACCGAGCACTATTTTCAGAGTAAAAAATATCAAGGGCTTCCTGAGGAATTGTTAGTAATATAGGCCAAAACGCCATCATAAGCGTTTCATTTAGGAAGAAGTAAGAAGTTCCCTCGCAAAGCTAATTGGGAAGAAATAAAAGAAGGCATTATGTATGAGGGCTTAAGGCTGAAATTTAATACTCATAAATAACTGAAAGCTCAATTAATGGAAACTAAAGATAAGATTCTTATTTAACATACGTTTAAAGATAGATACTGGGCAGATGGTGGTGATGGCAGTGGCAAAAATCGACTTGGAGTGCTGTTGATGAGATTACGAGAATAGTATCGGAAGGAATGAATCATTGTTGATAGAATCAATAAATAATCTAAATGAGTAATCATATATATATATATATTGCTTTAACTAGTACAAGAATGCAGTATTTTTATTAAAATTAGAATTAAGATTTTAATAATACTCTGCTTGGGCAGGCTTATTACTATTACTAAATATTTTAATATTTCAATCTTATTTGTATTTTTACTTTTGGACAAAAATAACTCAAGCCCATCCAACTTAGATAACAATGCACTGAAGGCTGTTTATAATGCAGGAAAAGGCAGCATCCTCCCCATAAGAATAAGAAGTTTACCATGAAGAGCAGCGCGCAAAATAAACCTTTAATGGCTATCTTGAAACGGATGGTTCTGGCAGCAGATTAAACAAGCTTAAAATTTCCAATTCAAAAGTTAAATATATTCTAAAAGCCATTGCCACTGAGCTACAGTGATAAAAAACAGATTGTAAATCATCAAATAAACATTTTTAAAAGCAATTGCCTCTGAAATCGCTGAAAAAAAAACAAATAACTAAAATACTTACTGAGGACTGCCCATCATACAATCAATCAACTGATGCGCTAACGATAGGAATTAGAGCCTTAAATCCGCACCATTCGGAGGCAGAATGCGATGCTTGCGTAATTAGTAAATGATTTAGGGAGCAGAACAGAACACTCAGGATTCTGTTGGAAGAGAAAACAATTATGGTTTAGTTCCTGCAAAAGCAGTTGAATCAGAGAATACTGTCGCAAATGGAAGAGCGGATGGGTGAGGAGGCAGACTACTCGGCCGAGGAGCCCACTCCCCTTTTGATCAACAAAATGCAAAATCGCATCCATGAGCTGAAGAGGCAGAACAAGACCCTTATCTAATACAATAAGCACATCAAAGGCTACGCCCTCCCCTTTATATTGAAGATTAAAGGGTAAGTGGAAAGAGTGAGATCGGCTGGAAAGGAATATATTGAGGAGGAAGACTCTAAGTCTCGATAATATGAAACCAGAAAGGAAGGAACAAAGACAGCATTTATAAAAAAGCGGAATTCGATGGTATAGTCGGCTTGGAGATAGCCGCAACTTTTGAAGCTGGAGTGGGATCCAAAATCGGTTAATCGCTAAAGATTATTGCTATTGAATACAACAGATGTTTGCCATATTTTTAACCACTCATAAGCGCCTACCTAAATCCGAAAGGATGACATAAACTTATTTTAAGAAAGGCAGCATAAAGGATGTATGGTGAGCAGTTAGAGCCCCCTTCCAAAAGCTGGGAAATATAGAATTAAGTTCTATTTTGTGAGAAACAAATTAGCAAAATGCCCAATAACGATCGGGATCATGACTGAAAGTTGGAAGAGCAAAGAGTATGTTCGCAAGTCAAAAGAGTTAATTTCCTATCATTTTTGCGGTATTTTTGGAGCTTTTGATGTTGATTAAAAATAAATAATTCCTTGGAGACAAAACTTATTAGGGCCTACTTGGTCAGGAATTATTGAAATGGTCGTGGACTTAGACAATTGGACTATCGAATTTATTCGGGAGAGTTTTCCGAAGAAGAAGATTGCTAAAAAAGTCACCCGTTCATCAATAAGCGCTTCTTTCAAGAATAAAGACATTTTTGTCTTTGCTTGCCTGAGAAATTCAGGAGATAATGTCGATTTTCTTAATTCCTGATTTGGTCAAATTTATTGATAATCATAATTAATTTTTTTACTTTTTTATTCAATATAATGTTTTTGACGTAATAGTTAGGAGACATATACAATATTAATCATATATCAATAAGAATTGTTGTAAATCAGAACTCTTGACTATCAGAAGGCACATTCTGTTGCCCCGCCCAAATATATCCAACAATAAGGGCTGTGATGATCCAAATTCCAATGGATAGATGGTAGAAGTAATAGAAATAGGACCAAACGCTACGTTATTGGTCACATTTCCGAACCATTGCAAAAACATGCATTAAAAAAACAAATATCAGCGTTATCCATCCCAGTATAGCAGAGTGCACTCCATGATAGAAGGGAGGAAAAACTGAAAACATAGCTGAATTATCCAAGATATACTCGCGATACCAAACCAGTAGAGTACTCTTGAATTTTAGAGTAATCTTTCGAGCACAATCGTCTGCCATTTCTCATCCTTACGTGGACAACATGTTGCGATCATTTGAAAGAGGAAATTAATCTGCGTGTCGGCACGTATACGGTATAAACTATAAGGAGAGCGACTCCATTTGCAAGAATGTATTATCGAGAAAGAGTGATACTATCGACAGTGTAGCCCATATAACAACCAAATTTAAATTATACAATTAGCATTATTTAGATATTGGTAATCATGAAGTTAATTTTGGTTATTACGGTAGGGTAAAAATCAACTTAACAATTTATACCTATTCATGCATCAGCTTTTATATGATCATCTATATTGGCCTCAAAATCTAACTATATCTAACATTATTCGGTAATTTAGAGAGTATATCTGATATAAATCAGTAAATGTGGCCAATTAACAAAGGGTCCACATCGTCTCGAACAATTCGAGGAACAAGAGTCTAGACTGAATAAATCAGTTCGTTCTTTTCGTAATTATCACTAAAAAGACACATGCTTTCTCTTCTTTGTATGTGGTTGTTATTTGTATTTGACTCTTATGACCATTGATAGGGAGATTATGGAAGCGAGTGGGGATGGAAGCAGTCCTAACTTTAAAATTAATATTTTTAGGGATACTATTGGAAAGTGCCTTAATCTTTCCAGTTGATAACCTCAGATCTATTTTGAATTGCCTCCAACTCCTCGCTTTTGCTCAGCTATAAATTTATTTTGAAGAGATTTTGCAGTTTTTCTCTTTGGTGGAGAAAGGCTGAGCCCATCTCTGAAATTAACTCGCTGAAACAGTTTGTTATATCTGAATTCATGAGTTTAAGAAAGAATTAATTTGTTTCCAGAGCGTGTTCAGTATCAGATATCTTTTTGAAATCAAGATTTCGTCTAGGATGCTCAGTGTGGTGCTTCAGAAAAGTATTCCTATCTGCTTTTTTAATGATTCTATGACTGCGTCTGTATTTTTACTCTTTAAATTTGGTCTATTTCTCCGAGGACATAAGCCGAATATATATACAAAAAAGAAGTTTTGCCAGAATATTGTATAAGAGGTTTTAATCAATAAAAACACGAGTATGTCTAAATGATGTATAAACTTCAAAGCGGGCAATCATCACAGCAAATCTAAGTCATTATCTTTAAATGATTAAAATAACGCCTTTTCAAGGAAGAAAATCATGGTAAATGGTTAAGGGAATATACAATTAACTTGATTTTGCTCCTTGTATCAAACATATAGATAGCAGCGAAATAATTAACTGATTCAGAACAATTAGATAAAATATTTTTAAATAATGGATTTTTATCTTTTCATCAATGGCTATATATGAGTCATAAAAATGTGTTCATCATTAGCATTTGGCAGCTTTTTCCTGCATCTTCTTTTGAAGGGCTCCCACAATCTACTTTTTATTCCTTACGCCGAGTTTCAAACATAAGTTATCCAGCAGTATCTAAAGCTTTCTTTCGCCCAGCGTCTATTTCTTGTTGTCTTCTTTCTTTTCAGGCTTGATGGCGCTCATCTTCTTCAATTATCTTTGGATATCGCGCTAGTTTTCCTCTTTCACCTTCTCAAGCTATCTTTATAATTCTTCCAGCCTATTTTTCTTTTAAAAATATGTGATTTTGAGTTGCTTGTTTCTGCTGTTTTGCTATAATAATAATTTCATCTTCTCGGAAGTTTCACTCTCCCCGTCTTTTATATCAAACAGTTCTTTTAATTGCTCATACTCTCTCGTAGATTTTTCGTATCTCTCCTCAAGCTGTCGAATTGTCTTTTCCTGCTCCTTAATTTGGTTTTTCTCCTAGCGGTGTTTAAGATGCCCACTGACCGAATGCTCGATTTTGTTTTTTTAGTCTTGGATATCTTCCCAAATGGTCTGTTTAATGTTTTCAATCTGCTGCTCCAGCTTTACCTTCTCCCCAAGATATTTCTGAGCCTATTGTTCGACCACTCGTCTATTTTGATTTTTCTCTTGCTCCAAAGCAGTTTGCTTTTCAGTGAGAGCCTTCTGTGACTCTAAATCCTCAGTAATGGTCTTCATGTTATCCTTTTAGGAGTTGATCATCTTCTTCAAATTCTGCAGGAAATAGTTGAGTGAGGCCAAGTACTCCTCATTCCTGGTCTTATTTTATGAACAGAGCTTCAGTATTATCTTCAGCCTCTCTTTTTGCAGTAAGCTCTTGCAAAATTAAGTAATAACCTCCTCTTTCCTCTTCAGCAAATCTTCAAGAGCTCTGCATTTCTTTCCGCTCTTCTCCTCTTACTGTTCATGTAAATTCTTCTTGGTCAAAGCCTATTTAATCCTTAACTATTGATATATCTATCCCAGTCTCTTATTCTCATAAATGATTTTATTCAGCTTCTTCTTTTTCTATTCGATATGGTTTTTAATGTATTACAACTCGTAATTTGTATGCTATTTTATAGCCCACTTCACCTTTGGCAACATCTCATTTGCCTATCCACCCCAAACTAAGGGACTCTAGAATTAGCGACGGAGAGTGATAAATTTCATCTCCTGATCACAGTTCTCCTTAATCTAGCCGAGTAACTTCCTCTCTTACTTTTCGTTACTGCTTTCAGACTTTAATTTCTATCTCATTTAAAGCTCCTTTGTAAGTGCTTGCAAAGAGAGATCGAATTGTGGCAAAACTTTTATCTTTTGAACATTAAAGCCTCCCTTGGTTTGAGAAAACTTAGTTATAGAAAATAAGTTGGATTTTGTTTTGGAAAATCCTTTGGAAGTCTCAAGAAGATTGTGATCCTTTTTTGTAAACATCTGTCTTTTCTTTTACCGAGCCTCAATGGCCACAAGAAGAGATTGTTTCGTGTACTTGTATTCAAGTTCGAGATTGTTGCTGTCATCTCCCTCTATTTTCTTTTTTAGTTCGGGAGTGGTGGAATAGTTATTGTTGAGAGAAATACAAATCCAAGGGAATTGGATCCATATCCATCGTTTATAATAGTAAAGAGACGGTTTGACCTATCGCAGTCTATAATTCTCACGTATCTTCTGGAATGATAGCGCGTTCAGAGGATGAGGATGAATGGGGTTTTATTTGCAAGGTTCTTCCACGTCCAAATATCCACATATTTCATTTTTGCCAGGTCCTCCGTTGTCATCTTCTTTTTTCATAAACTATCGAATGTTTTTGAGATAGAACTGTCTGAATTTATTGCGATTCATGGGCACATCGACATTAAGCTGCTCGATCTACGATAAAATTTTAGGAGACTCATTCTTTCTCTTAGGCTTTGCTTGAGCATGCTAACCTTAAACTGTTGCTTTTTCTAGTTATTTGATTAGATCCTATGTTTTCTAAATGTCTTTCGGGAAATATTTTTATTTCAGCTCCTGAATTTGCTATTGGAGAGTTTGCTCGGGCAACTCATTGCTCTAAGGTGGATTATAAGAATTATCAACATAAATATCTAGATTGGACAGTTAGTTCAGAAGACCAATTTTTCTTAATTCGAGCATGTTCCCTTCAATGTAAGGATGCCTAAACGCTGGAGTATCATAGGTTTAAAAATCACAAAACTCTTTGAGAAACCTTGAGATCTGAACGATGATTCTAAAGATATTTTAATCTGTTGGGTGGTAATGCATACTAAATCCCTCTACTGCCTTGTTATATTCAATAACTGGGTCAAATCCCTTCTCTTCTAATTTTTGCCAGTACCTGCTCAGCTCATATTTGTTATGGGGGTTGAACAGCAGCAAAAAGTTTTATATGTTTGATATCATCTCCTTCAATCTGAAGTAACTCTTAGCACAAAAGAGATGATAGGCTTGCTATTCGAGCTTGCGGATAGAGTTATCAGTCGATTCAAGAGCACGAGCTATTCTTTCATGCCATCCCATCACACTCTCAATGAAACCCTCTCCTTTTTTAGTCTTTTCTCGCTCCAAAACTCCTTCAACGAGCCAACGAGCTTTAATCGAAAACACATCATCGTATCGAACAATTACTGAACCAAAGATACCCAAAAAATGCACCCATTATGGCTACGTCAATTTGGCCAAGATCAGCATCTATCTAGTCGTGATTCCCTTCTGAGCAAGCGCAAGGAATATAAGGGCACTCTAAAACTTAGTCTTCAGTGCCGAATTATCCGAACTATTATCGATCACATAATTGAACAACTGGAAGATATTTATAATGGCTTCCAAGCCTTAATGAGGCAACTTCTTTTCCACTGTTTAAATCCACTCCACTGGTGCCTCCTTCGGAAGCAATACCCCCGAATAGAACTATAAAAAAGAGTATACATTGTTTCCCTTATAAATTTTGGGAAGGATTTCATCGAGTGTGAGTTGTAGTCTTTGATTGGTCTCTTCTGTTAGGGATGTTACTTTTTATCTGATGTCTTCACGGATCAAATCAGCAATCCCTGAATCACTCTTCACATCAATAACTTCACATCCAATGCGTTCAAGATGCTGTATACTTTCAGACTGCCTGCGAGCAGAAACAATAACCTTAACATTTTTTGGGAATCTTTCAGGCAGCCAGAAAGCGATGTTTGCCTCTTTGCCAATTTCCTGATCTGTAAATCTATCGACTCCTTCAATCACAATAACAACCTTGTGGTATATTTCCTGTGAGCAATAGATAATCTGCTGCTTTTCGACCTCGGCACTAACGATATCCAACCAGTATGCAAAGAATTTACGGATGTTCTACTCAAGTAGATCCACATTTTGTTTCAGTTTTAAAGCCTATTTAAGGCGGATTATGATCTGATAGAGAGAGTAAAAGTAGTTGCTGTCGTTACTACCACCGCTTGCGAAGTGAGTTATTGTTAATATTTTCTACTTACGAGTCTGATTGCTCATTCTAACTCCCTGCTCCCATTGACTCAGGATGGTCTTCATGCCACACCCTGGTTCAGTTCGAAAGACTAGTGCTCGTTCTGAATCTTCCTCTAACCATGTGTTGATTTTATGTATGTGTCTTTCCTGTCCAGGCCATATCTTTTTTGACTGGTAGTGGTCAAGAACTGCCTTGCTGGAGCTAAATAATAAGAGTAATACTCTATGAATTTGGTGCAAGTTTAAAAGGTTTTCCTCCCCCACTCATTGAAATGATCTGTTCTGTCCATACTATCGCTTGAATGCTTTTCCATCGGTTCTAAAATAGAAAATGATTTATAATAACATACATAAATGAAGTTGACTTACACCCTGCAGAATAATGTATTGAGAAAGGCTGTTTAAAAATAGACTGATTATGGATAAAGAAAAGTATTATGAATCATAATAAATAATCATTGTCTTCCCCTGAGTTTAGCAGATTCAGGGTTTAAAGAAGATCTAGGTTTTGGTAAAGTCTATTGAGATTGATGACCTTTTCTAGGCATGAATTCATTTGAAGACCATAATTGTAACTTTTAACATTAAACTCTAAATTGTTCATCCTATAACATCTTTTTGCTGTCTAATCTTGAGTCACTGCGGAAATCTCCAGCATAGTCAGTGTTGTCCTCTTTTTTGCTCAGTAAAATTTCCATTTTTGATTTCAACTCCTCTAGATTTTGGTAGACAGAACTCTAAGTTTCCCAACTTACTCCCTTTCCATCAACAGTATCAACAAAACACTAGTCGTTTCGTTCTGCTGCTTAGGTTTCAATCAATCCTTGCAGTCTCTCAATCTCAGACATGACACTCTGACTGATCTTTTTTAGTTGATTTTGTAGACTCACATTGATGCTCTCCAAGTTTTGAATTCTCGCTTGACTGGCTGCGAGTTACTTCTTATATGTCTTTTCTCTTTTGAAAAGGATCTTAATTTGGGCCACTAGGAAATTGTTGTGGTCCTTTAAGTTGTTGTTTTCACCTAATAGTGAGAGTTCGATTTCATTGGAGTAGTCTTCCTGAAGCGTGGCTTGCGAAAAGGTAGGAGTGAGATCTCTCTTGCTGAAACTAGTTTTGGCATCCTTCTGCGAACTTTTCTTAATGGAATTAGTTGATTGATTATTCTTAAGAACGTAGGTGGGAGGGCGGAACTAAGGCGCCATAGGAGCACTGATCCTCAAATTTTGTTTGAATTCATTGATGATGTCCTGTCCACTAGGGGTCATTTCAGCTATCTGGCTTCTTCTTTGGGTATACAGCATTGTTCTCTAAATGATTATTGCAATAAAATTATTGAACTTCAAATGACTACCAGTAAAAGCGTTAAGTAGACCCTCCATAATTAATTTTATTCAAAATCCCTCAGTTGCCGTAGAAAAAACTTCGTGCTGGACTGTAAACCTTCAAAACCAGCGAAACCCTACATGGCTGGTAGTAGGTAAATATTCATTTTTCAACTAGCTAATCATAAAGATGAATTAAATATTCAAAATTCTTCCCGTATTCCAAAATTGGATATATATTTGTATAACTTAAGCAACCCATGCAGAAGAGTTCGTTATCAAAATCGGAAGTGAATCAACAGCAACTAGATAAAAACCTGATTTGGAAGAAAAATGATGGTAAGGCACAGAAGAATGGAGCACACTCTAACATCTATTGGGTTAAGGTAGTTTTGTTGGAATTTAGAAACAGGCACTTAATTAAGATGGATCAGAAAAACAAAACCGTTGGATTGGATCGCACAAGTATGTGGGTGATTGGCGCGATAACAAGAAGGACGGCTTTGGTATTCAGTATTATTCCAACGGGGATAAATACGAAGGAGGGTGGAGTAACAATAAACGGCATGGACAGGGCACTTATTGGGTCGCAGACGCAAAGAACAAGCTTCGTCGTGAGTACACAGGCGATTGGTAAAACGACTCCAAACAAGGTCGAGGAACTATGTTCTATAAAAGTGGAGATAGGTATGATGGAATGTGGATGGATAATCAACCTCATGGCTAAGGGCGCATGATTTATTCTAATGGAGACGTATATGAAGGGATGTGGTATATGGGCAAACGCAGTGGTTATGGAGTCCTCACTAAACGATGTGGAGATCATTTCGAGGGCCACTGGGTCAACGATAAACGGGAGGGGCAGGGTTCATACTTCTTTTGCTAGAAGAATAAGATATTTGTTGGCGAGTGGGTTGATGATACTCCCAAGACTGGAGTTTACTCCGAGGTTGAAGACCCCACTTCAATTAAAATAGAACGTTAAAAACATTTTACCGACCCTTATATTCTCCCTTCTTTCGATCAAATAGGCCTCAAGAACCCAACAGCAGTGCTCGAATAGTCAATTGAAAAGGTCCGTAAAAATCGTACTCTCTATCGAGCAAAGCATATTCCTCTTGATGAGCTCTACACCCGTGGATAGCTCCTTGAACTTGAGAAATAGTTCGGTGTCGCTGTGAACGAACGATAGATGATAACAAAGCTATCTCTCGAGGCTATTCTCCATAACATGGGGATAAACATTGAAGAGGGCCAATTGCTCGACCATATCAAAGAGATTAAATCAGATTACAAGTAAGATGAGATTGATTATGAATTATTCGTGCGAGTAGTAGCTCTGTCACTGTAACTGAAGAATTTTTCGGAGAAGGACGACATGTTGTAAGAAGGATACGAGTAGGATATATAGGAGTAGAAAAAGTGGTACAACCAAACTCACTGATCAAAATATCATCAATATAGTAATCTCTGTATAAATTTATCAGCCCAGAATTCTCCAGTTGATAGTTTTGAATTATAAGTATTTATTTTTTTATATAACTAGTATAATTATAAGTCGATTATTTTAATTACAACGATATATAAAGTAAAGAAGATTCAGTATTAATGATCTTTATTCAATCCACATGCGCGGAGATTATATACTACTACTACTTTTGGACAAAAATAACTCAAGCCCATTCAACGTAAATAGGGATACACTGAAGGCTGTTAAAAGGATATTAATTCTATTTTGTCCTGCCAAACCAACAGAAAAATGGCATTTTACGTTAATAAATTTAGTAAAAGTGAAGAGCGAACTATTCACGTGGACTACTTTTGAAATATAATTATAATATGCAAACGAGCAATGCTGAGAGCCATAATCTGTATATGACATAATTGCAACAATCGCATAATTAGTATAATGATGGGCAACGCAGCATCCCCATAAGAATATGAAGCCTAGCATGAAAAGCAGCGTGCAACAGACATGTTTAACGGCTATATCGAAACGGATGGTTCTGGCAGCAGATTGAGAAAGCTTAAAATTTCCAATTCAAAAGTTAAGCACACTCTAAATGCCATTGCCACTGAGCTAATGTGCTAAAAAACAGATCGCCAATCATCAAATAAACATTTTTAAAAGCAATCGCCCTATGAAATTGCTGAAAAAAACAGATAACTAAAATACTTGCTGAAGACTGCCTATCATACAATCTATCGGCTGATGCGCTAACGATAGGAATTAGATCCTTAAGGTCGCGCCATTCGGAAACAGAATGCTATGCTTGCGTAATTAATCAACGATTTAGGAGGCAGAACAAAAGACTGATGATTCTGTTGGAAGAGAAAACAATTATGGTTTAGTTTCTGAAAAGCAGTTAAATCAGAGAATACTGTCGCAAATGGAGAAGCGGATGGATGAGGAGATAGACTACTCGGCCGAGGAGCCCACTCTCCTTTTGATCAGCAAAATGCAAAATCGCATCCAGGAACTGAAGAGGCAGAACTAGACTCTTATCTAGTACAATAAGCACATCAAAGGCTACGCCCTCCCCTTTATATTGAAGATTAAAGGGTAAGTGGAAAGAGTGAGATCGGCTGGAAAGGAATATATTGAGGAGAAAGACTCTAAGTCTCGATAATACGAAGCCAGTAAGGAAGGAACAAAGACAGCATTTAGAAAAAAGCGGAATTCGATAGTTTAGTCGGCCTGGAGATAGCCGTAACTTTTAAAATTGGAGTGGGATTCAAAATCATTTGACGACTAAAAATTATTTCTTTTGAGTTAAACAGATGTTTCCTATCGTCCTAAAGGTTTCTAAGAGACTTTCTAAATCCGAAAAGATGAAATAAACATATTTTAAGAGGCGCACAAAGGGTGCATGGCGAGTTGTTAGAGTCCCCTACCAAAGGCTGGGAAGTATAGAATCAAGTTCTTTTTTGTGAGAAATAAATAAACAAAATGCCCAGCAACTATTGGGATCATGACTGGAAGTTGGAAGAATAAAGAGTATGTTCGCAAGTCAAAGGAGTTAATTTCTTATCATTTTTGCGGTAGTTTTGGAGCTTTTGATGCCGACTAAAAGTAAATAATTCCTTGGGGACAAAACTTATTAGGGCCTACTTGGTCAGGGGCTATTGAAATAGTTGTGGACTTAGACAATTGGACTATCGAATTTGTTCGGCAGAGTTTTCCTCTTTTGAAGATTCCTAGAAAAGTCACACGTTCATCAATAAGCACTTCTTTCAAGAATAAAGATATTTTTGTCTTTGCCTGCCTGAGAAATCCAGGAGATCGTGCCGGTCTTCGTTATAAATGATTTGGGCAATTATTGATCGTATCCTATCAAATATGCGTTAATATTAATATTTAAATTTAGGAGCATAGTTGTTGTATTCTAGATCAATTAGCGAATATAATTGTTACCTATGAGAGAAGAGACTGACTCAAATAGTCATGGAGAGGCCACTGACTCACACTCTACCATTAAGGACAGCTACAGCAAAAAAAGGGCCATCCGCAAGGAGAGGATCCAAAATGGTAATGAAAAGAAAATAGATGATGGCATCTGTAGACCCACCAGGGAGTAAAGGGCCAAAATTCAGAAGGAAAAAAATAGATAGGCTGCCCAGCGATCGCGCGATCTGCACAGAGAATACGTGACCAATCTTTAGAAAGAAGTCCATGACCTCAAACACCAGTTATAAAATTCAAAAAAATTATGCTACCGATGTAATCAACCTCTTGATCCTCACTAAGTAAACTTCTTTGGTGCGGATAATTCGATGGCTAACGATGAATTTCCAGTGCATTGTAGTTTCTAGAAGGAAAATGAATTATAAATAGTTGGATTATAGATGGAAAAACGCATCGTGGGAGGATCAGACAACGATTATCTGGTAAGGGTTGAAGATAATCATGAAGAGAGCTCATATATCGCTTTGATGCTTATGGTTGGAATGGTCGCCATAGTGGTCATCATGTCGATCCACACTGGAGGAAAAATATAGGCAAAAGATCGTGGTCTATTGGAGGTATACCCAATTCAATCACCAGCATCTAATATTGAGGAAATCTAAACACTAGAAAAAGGGGTTGATGAACAAATTAAAAATGGTGATTCTCTAGGTTTAATCCAATGGAGAGGATCAGATAATGATATTTGTCTCGATTCCCTAATGGGAGTCAGCCCTTCCATCATTAAAAGCAGTCTTCGCCGAATTCACTCATCCTAATACGAAATAGATTCAGGTGTTCTTGTATGTTCGTACAAAATGCCAAAGATATATTCCGTGGGGGTGAACAACTCACCGCTCGTAAAAATGTTCGTATTGGGATCATAAATAAAGGAGATGTTGACTACCTCAGGTGCTCTGCAGCATCACGTTGATAAGAATATCCAACTAAACGGCATATATAGACTATCAGCTGAAATTAAATCTGTTGACTTGGTCACCCAGCATAACTGTCTCCTTTGATCTTATCAAAACTATTATGCTTATCTCAATAATTTCGAATAAATATTTTTCCTAAAGAATAAGATGTAGATTATCATGCGCAGAAATAGGAAGGTTATTTTTGAGGTAAAATCTAAGGATTTGGAGTTGATTGGCATTTCATTGACGATATGATTGATTTTGGCTGGGTGCTACTGCTCTTATGAATGGGATAACGCTTAAGAAAGAGGTAGAAATATTTTGTACCTGTTTGCATGATTGGCTGATCCAGAGAGAGGCTGGGCAAATCGGTTGGCCGCTTGCCACTCTTCTTTGAAGCGTAAAGTTAAAAAGTGGAGTCCTTGCCAGCAACCAAAGTATCTTTTTCAGCCTGTTCCAGTAGATTGACGGCCTTAAGCAAAACCGTTTGCGCAATGGTTTCTTCATTCACGTGAATCTACCACTTATATCTATGCACTCCGAACTCACAAAAAACCCAACATTTCTCTTCCACAGTCAGATTTTTGATGGAACTGAGTTGAGAAATAGTGGAAGTTAGGTTCATTATGATCGTAATAAAAATTTACCCTTCATATCATAACGTTAAAATTTATTGAGATATTGGGATTATATGGCGAAATCCTATCAATCACAAATTCAGAGTTTGTTAATCTCAAGGTTTTAGGACGGGCGATCATTTAATGAGGAGGGCTATTGATTTGTCGTGGGGAGGGAATGATGGGTTTATTCTTGATTTGAGGTCTATGTTGGGACTACTTTCTCTTCTGTCTCTTCTTTCTCATTTGTTATTGGTTTTTCTTTCTCTTTGGCTTTAATTTCTTATTTACATTTCTAAATAATCTCTTCTGTCTCTTAGCCACCCGATTAATCCATTTATTTTTGCAAAAGTAATGTAGTTTTTCTAAAAAATTTCGGTACAGCTTATATGAGATGATTGTCTATTTTCTCACTTTATTCATCTTTCTCTACTTTATTTGGCAGTTACTCTTTCAGTTAATTATTTACTCCCAACTTCTTCTTTAATTCAGAGCGCT
>Ga0302188_10000289_pt1 | contig 43177 bp, 37 predicted proteins | sample II_Bog_E2_1_FD_198783 | JGI IMG/M metagenome (GOLD analysis project Ga0302188, IMG submission 198783) | Peat permafrost microbial communities from Stordalen Mire near Abisko, Sweden - II_Bog_E2_1 | ecosystem: Environmental > Terrestrial > Soil > Wetlands > Peat | place: Sweden: Abisko... | reverse complement strand
GCAGTTGCAAGAAGATCCTGTATCTTGGGTTTTTAGCAAAGTTTAGATAAAGATTGAGGTTTGTGAGGAAATTCCTGATCCAATTCCCATTGACTATACAACTGTATAAGATCGACTACTTTTGTTAATTCCTCCTAATACAAACATGTATGACCAATATGGTTAATTAGGATTTAGGCCTGCTGCAAAAGTAGCTATAACATTGCCATATGAATAAACGTTCCAGTCATTGTTGTAAGCAAAGGTCTGAATAAAGACACAGAATTCATCACCAGGATTTCCACCATAAGAATTCATGTAGGTTGCAATGTAATCCATGTTTTTAGCAATGTTACCACCCCAAACTGAGCTAGCATCAGTAACAGCCTTTTTAAAGTTAATAATATGGGCTGATGTCACACCTTAACCAATGTAGTTTCCAAATTTTAAATTGGGTCCAGTAGAACTCAGCTATAACTGATTCTTTGATTGTTGAATGCTCCAGTTCAAAGAAGTGGCAAGAAGACAGACTACAAAGATAGCTTTCAACATATCTTTGATGTTATAATGTAAATTACAAATTACAAATAATCAATTAAAAACTGGTAAAATCAGCATTTTTCTGAATAAAAATACATCGAGTCTAAATTTGATTAAAAATGATGTTGGTAGTTTCAAAGGGTTGCTTATTATCTATTTATGAGTATAACTATTATCTAGTTTTTATAAAATGAATTTGTACAAATTGACTATCAATCATCCTATCCATATTCCAACTCCAGGCACAAGCTTAATTATCTTATTAATCGCGTTCACTTTTAGCCAAGTTCCAATGGTAAAAACTCTGAACTCGAATAACCCTTCTGTCAAGTAGTTCGTTGCTACGTTATAATCTTCGATTTGAAAGACATCTACAGGGCTAAAAAGAAGATCTTTTAATTCAACAACATCTACTACAACATTTAAGTGGTCAGTTTCAGTTTTAATTTGTAAGGTATAATCAATTGTGGGATAAAAATCTAAATAGAATAAACATTACCCAAAAATGTGATATTTTAATCAGCACTGGCTTGGAAGCTACCACTGCATTTCCATTTTAACCTTTGAATAAAATTCTTTTCAGTAATGGTGCTATCAAGCATTTGTAGAACACTACATGAAATTTAAACGTCACTTAGATAATATTTTGAATATTTTGGTAGTAGAGTTGGTATGATATATTCAAAATCTAGGAGTCTATATTTAAAGGTACGAGTTCTCATATTTAATCTGTTCATTTTGATATTTTTCCATTTTTGGAAATTGTTCATCGAATATTCAATCATATTTTGAATAAACTCCAGAGAATAGAATGTTGTGAATGTTGGCTAGTATGGGGGAGGCGCAATTGCTACATGAGTAGTATTGATTATTGCCCCCATAATTCCATTGGCAACTCCCTCATCACTAAATTGTGAGGCTTGAACAGTGCTAACATTGACTTTGATTTGATAGCCATAAAAGTCATAGATATACGGATTGGATTCATAAAGTTTGCTGAGATGTTAAGTTTTGGCATTTAAGTTGAAATAGCTTGACATCAAATCAATATGCTTTTTAAGCTCAGTAAACATAGAAGATCCCTCAGTTGCAATTACAGCTTCAATAATTCTAGTTTTATCTTTCTTTTGCTTAAATTTTTCCGTGCAAATGGGAGTAGTAAACAATTTATAAGAATAGCTGGTCGACAAACTGTCAATAACGATATTTCCAGTCGCAAAATCCACTTCCTAATTTATACTCAGTTTACTTTTGTATAATTAACCGAGATCAATGGAAGACTAGTTGAGCAATGGTATGTTGTATTTCCAATAAAATGAAATACAGTTGCTGTGAAATTGAAGTTTAGTCTGAAACTATCATTTGTGACCAATGCTTTCACAGGAGATAAACTTATTTATGGAATCATTACTTTTTAACTGTCTTTTAGGTGCCGACATATTGGATATCCATTCCACTTTAATGAAGTTCAACATAGGAAGTCTTAATGACAGAGAGTGTAATATTTTTATACTCGTTTGTAATTACATCAGGCAGATCCTTAGTGCCAACTTTAAATGAGGAGATGTATTCAACTATCAGAGGATTGATTGCATTGCTTTAGCTCCTTAACGATACAGCTTGTATCGCTTGTCTCTCCGCAATGAAAAGCAAAATTACTAACAGGACAGTAATGAAGCGTCGATCTTTCATTAAATTTAATAGAATTAATATGACCCCTATTTATCATCAATCTAAACATCTTGAAAAATAATGTGTATTAAAGTTTAAAATACCAAATCATTTTAAAATAGTTTGCTATCATAGTTTTTGACTTATATTTAAATAATAATGTCGAAGCGGCCTTTTTCTAAGGTAAGTTTTACAAAATTTAGATCAGAAGAATCGACAAGAAAGAAAATGTCGAATCGTAAGGACCAAAAGTAGAGGAAGCTAAAGAGGAACATATAGTTTCGAAATAGAATAATCTTAGACCTCCCAAGTTCAGTCTTGATAAAAAAAAAATACAAATATCAAATGAGAAGACTGCAGACAAAAAGTAAGAATTAGCCGAACCTGAAATCAAACCATCACTTGGATCAAAACCAATTTTGTTTCGAGGTAAAAGAGAGGGCGGAAAGCTCATCATCAATAATAATAGGAACACTGTCGTAAATTAGCCCACAGAAGAAAATCATGGAGAAGCTCCAAAACCTACACCTATGACCATTAAAAAAAGGATTGGGTTAGGTACAAGAATTAAGGAGACTTAAAACATCGTTATTCAGGAAGAAGAATCAGTGCCGAAACTAGATTTTTAAGAAAGCAAAAATTTCAACGTTTAAGAAAGCAAAAACCTTAACGTTGAATAGAGTAACAATTTCAGAAGAAAACCAGATCTAAAACTGAAGAGATTTATGAACAAAAAACCAAATTCAGAAAGAGTCAACGATGTCTAGGAAAGTGCTGAATTAAGCAAAGCAAAAGAAGAGGAATTTCCCATTTAAACTTCCATTCCAGCTCCGCTTTAATATCGATAAATAAATATTTAGCCGAGAAAAGTAGACTTATCCGAGGGAAAGATTGAAAAGCAACGTAAGAGGACAAATGACTTAAAGAATTTACTTAATCTTTAAGTCGATCTCTACGAGCAAACCCTTTCAATAAGTAGTGTAACTTCTTACGAGATATACATCAACAAGATTAAAAGTGCCTTCTTAAAAAATTCTAATGATCAAGCCTTCGATGATAAGACCAATAACTCTTGCCAAACATTATCTTTGGAATACAATGACTTTATGAACCAGTGCCCTCAAGACTATTCCCTCGACATCAATAGCATCGAGAAGATTGATGATCACTAAATATTCAATCAATTTATTTTGAGGGTTGCGTCAGTCATCGAAGAACTGATTAAGCCTACAGCGAGTATAACCTAACCACCGATTTTCTTATTAGCTTTTCGGCCAACTTTCAAAGCTTTCATAAAATGTCCATACCCAATCTTTATTTACCGTTCAGAGTAATATAATCTGGATCTGATAGTAATGGGAGAAAAACTCTACATTACTGAAGGAGAAATATAATCGGTCCTAATGATAGATAAAAATATCATCGCAGGTCTAAAAAGTGGATACATAGTATTATGGAATGGTCAAAACAGCAAATCCAGCCGCCTCTATAAGCAAATTAACTAATTTACTCAAACTACTAACTTTTAGCTTCCCTCATTTAGCACTCATGATTTAGAAAAATTTTCTGCTTATTTGAGCGAGTTTTCTATAGTCAGTTTGATTCATGAAGAACGATCAGAATTTACAAGTTTAGATGCTACTGGCAAGATAGTTCGGTGGGTTATTGAAGATACGATAAATAACAGCCAAATCATCCGACCCTTAAGCATAGTAGAATTGAGAAATCTTACGCAGCACTGGGCTCTGCAAGTATCTTCCATAAAGCGTCGAAACTAAGCGTATGTTATCCTTTATAAAGCTATTACATAAACACCTCCATCGGTTTGATTTTTTTACATAATCAATAAATGAAGCAAAAATTAGACACGGAAGGAATGCAGATCATTACATTTTAAGTACCCAAGAAATCACCACTTGTATATGTAGTCTGCGAGAATAACACCCTTATGATATTCAACGAACTCTACTCGCATAAACTATTTTAGATGTCATTACAAATTGGCGCGTCCTCAATCAAATAAATTATTCTTCCTGACCTATAACATGATAATCGACAAATTATTATACTGTTTGTTGTGTATCTTGTCGATTCACTTGGACGTATTTTTGAAGTAAGACTTCTGTAAAACAAAGTTTAATATCTGCAGCTGCTTAGCGAAGAAGATGATCAAAGTGATCGTAAAGATAAAAATGTTATTTTTAAGGGCGTCAATCGTATTGGAGAATCTCTGGAGACGATAAAACTGATGAGAGACTTGAAGATAACAACAGCTTCTAATCATATGAAGGTGAATATGTAAAAGAGTATGCCTAACTTAAAATCGATTCTTGAGAAAAATCGTTAGATAATGACGCTTCTGGAATATGAAAATGTCGTGATCTATTGATGTTACAAAAGACAATTTGTTTTTATCATCTTCAATATTGGCATTAAGTCATTTAAATATCACTCTCTTTAATATTACCAACAGCAGTAAATGAGTCATCAAAATCACCAATTGGTCATTTTATCGTAATGTAGGAGTCCACTGTCTCGCAAAGCAGCAGGTTGAGGCAAGTAGCAAATTTGTCACGAGCCACTAACTCTAACTTCACCAATGATTATCTCCATTAAATGGTATTAAATCTTGTTGTGTAAAACTATCGAGTCAACTTTGCTCCATAACGATTGAGAAGATATTCTTAATATTTAATAATTTCCCGATGAAATTCAATCTATCCCCTCCTAATAATGGCCTCCTTTTATGCCTCTGGAAGATTGTCAAAGGTTTGTATCGTCGGCCTTTCTTCGTTGACCATTTCCTACAGTGCTAATTTGATATCCAACAATTCGTTAATCATCTTCTTTTCTTCCTATCGAATACTTTGAGCAATATTGTCTCTAAAATTACTCATAACTCTTTTGATATAGGTCAGTCCAATTAAATCTTCTGCTTTTTTATTTGACATTTGCTCCAGAGATTTCACTCCACCTGGGTAATTTTAATCCAAAACTGTCCAAACTTTATGGAAGTATTTTTCGATAGTGGTTTGTTTCTATTCGAGCTAACTGATCGAATTTGTTTCACATTTTAATGCCGATTCATTGATATCTTTTTTTAGTTTGCCAACCATTCGATCCACAAACAGCTTTCCCTTCTCGTCTATAACCATTTTAGTGAACTAAAAAGCATGTTTTTCACGTATTTCTTTGTAAGTATCCACACTACAAACTGGACCCATGTGTCACTTTCCGATGTTATAAACTAAGCTAAAATTATAAAATACACACTCTATTTATTGATTGGCTTTTCTAATAATTATAAATCCAAAATATGAATTATTGAATTGGTATCAAGGCAAATGGGATCATAGCAAAGCTTATATTTTATAACCGGGGTTCAGTTGTTCGTAGATGGAGTGGCAATCGACCCGTGATCGCATACGAATGCAGGCTAAATAGGCACCTGAGAGTTTGCGATGCAGAGAGTACACTTACTCCGGTGGAGATTTCAGTCGATTTTTAAGCATCTGTGGAATTGTACGGTAGATCCTCTCAGTTATTTTCTGACTTCCAAAATCATAAATTCCACGATGACGCAAAGGCTCTCCAAGCACAAGAATGGACTATATATGTTTTTCAAGCATGACTTGGTTTTATTCCCTCGTGAGAAACCCTGCGAGGATGGAGTGTTATATAATTTATTTATTATTTTAGCGGACTGAGGCATGAATAATATGACTGTAGTGCTCGAGGAACTATTTGGAATAGATGTGAGTTGCTCCGAAATCAAAGAGATTTAGCTTGCTTTCCTTGAGATTGTAAGTAAAATTGGAAGGATTGGGATCGCTTTGCATGATTCCCATCTCAAATATTTCAGAAAAAGTCAGTTTCATTAAGAGTCTACCCACTTCATCTCGGACGGATTGAGGGATGTTGCTTTCTTCAAATTTACTCAACCCAACTCCCCATAAAAATTAGCTTGTGAGTACTGTCTTATTGCTTAAATCAGCAGACACAGGAGCAATCCCATATCTTCCAAACTCTCTTCCCATGACTTTTTAAATGCATTGATTATATAAAGTCTGCATCTTAGCTTATCTCACATAGTCACACTCTTCTCTTAATTATTTTTCAGTATTTGCAAGAAGTTTGTCGATAAAAATCCCCTTTGGCAATACTCCTGGCAACTTAAGCAAGAATTTAAGGTTTTTAATATCGCTTTGAATACTTCGTTCAACTCCTGGATATTGCAATTTGACTGCAAGTTCCTAAATGAACAAATAAATACCGTTCCTTCTATTGCAGTAGCTCGATGCACCTGCCCAATTGATGCTGCCGCAAACGGTTTCATTTCAAAACTTCCAAATTTAGTCCTCCATTCTTTACCCAAGGATGCTGTGAGGGCCACTTGTACGTCTTTTTCGGACATTACATGTGCCTGCTCTCGAGCCTTTTCGAAGGCTCGACGAATGGGTGCTGGGATTAGATTATCCTCTTGTATGCTGAGAATTTGTGCTACCTTGAGAGGAGCTCCCCTCATTTTGCAAAGTTATTCGGTTATTCTTTGAGCACCTCTTTCATATACATCCTGCTCATTGCCTCTGCCCTACCGTTAGTTATATGAGTACAAGGTTTTTAGCAAGATAAGCCTCCACTTAGATTGATAATAACTATTTGCCAAGTTTTCCATATTCCAAAAATCTTCCAAGCCGACTTGCAATTACTCCGCTTTCCTTTCTCTATTGTCCATTAAGAGCTCCATCCCAACTGAGATTAACTTCTTCCTTTATATCGGAAATCAAATCAGGTATCTCTGTTTCTGGTTGAGTAGATTGTTGTACTTTAATATTTGAATCAGAGGGATTTTGTGATTATATTATTTTTGTTTTAGAGGATGATTCTATTTACTTTAGCAATACGGGTTTTACCAATTCTCTTTTGATTTAAATTGATTGTTGACTTTTCTAGTTTAATTGATCATGCATGTGGTCAACATGATTTGGTCCAATCCATCCGTCTGTTGTACGATTTGAAGTCTGACTGCTAGCAACTCGATATATGCCTCTAGCGATTGCAATAGTATCCTTAATTTATTGAGAGTGTATGATTTTTGTGATGATGGAATACATGATAATAAGTGACAGCCATTATTAAAATTAACTAACCAAATTACCATTGTTAAATTCCACTGCATTATATGCAATTATCTAAGTCATTTTGTATCATTTAATCATCTTGAAATATATATATGACTCATCAGTTGATAGTTTATTAATAAATATCAAAGATCCTATAAATTTAGCAGCTCACCCTCTTGTTTATACTCGTTTTTATCTTCTTACAACCCGAGCAATTCCCGGAAAACATCACGACCCTCATAAAGTTGAAGCAGCTGTCGCCCATCTCGATCTGAATCAAAGATAAGTTCGAACTTGTTATAATGCAGTGAATTTTCAGGGATGTTGTACTTAAAGTTATTTGAGAAATTGTCAGGAGGTGGGAAGATGGGATCTAGTGCAATGCGCAGCAAGTTCTACACCATATAGGGAATGATGCGTTACAAAACCGGACTACTCATCTATAAGCATGGGTTGGTGTTCACCTCGATGAGCCAAGGTTTGAAGTTTTCGTCAATCATAAAGTCTAATCCGAACAGTTCAAAATTTTTGTCGCGCCTTTATGGGTTAATACTTGCCCAACTGGATTTTATTGCAGTTGCTGCTATTGTACGCATTTGAGGTAGAATAACCTGATGAAGATCCAGGTTTCGGCCATTGGATGGTAATGTATCAAGATAACGTTGCAGTTAGGGATAGCTGAGTTTATTGCCTTCTTAGAACCGACCATAAGAATCAGAATGCTGTTGTACTGCGTCGTTAGTGAGATGGATGTAGCTATCACTCATTTCCTCGAGACTAAAGAAATGAGATGAAGTACGAATATATCCCTCTTGATACCAGTAAGCCTTGGTTTTACCGTTGTGCCATGTCATCATCATGTAGGCACGAATATCAAACTTACGGCCATTATATAGTAAAGGCTTTACCATATACTCTTGGACTATGATAGATCCACGTTTGCGCTCCTTTGCGCATTTGCTGATGCGTTTTTTAATATCTTCTAATTTGTTAGTGCATTCGATACCATTCCCTCTATTACTAAACTAGCCTGGCTTCATAATCCAGTAGTTAGGTTTCTTTTTTGTTTTTTTCTCGTTGAAATAGGCTGCAAGGCGGTTATACTCTGGATCTAACAGTCCTTGATTGATGATAAAAGTGAGTGGCACAATATCAAATACGTTTTCACCCACCAATCCACAATACTACCGTAGACAATAGAATAATGCTTTTTTATTACCAAGTAAACCATTTTCTGGCAAGTGATTGTGAATGAGTTACTTTTCGCTAATCTCTTATTTGTGCAACACTCGAGGACACATTCTCAACCTATCCTAAAAGCTATCTGCTCCCTTGTTTCTTATGGCTTACTGCAGCAATGTCATTTCTCGATATTAATCGAGATACAATATTTTAGAGAGTGAGTCTGCTTTAGACATAATTGGTCCCTTCAATAAACTTTTCTTATCTCCAGTCCTTGCTGATGGTACTTTTTCTTCTGATATTGATTGTTTATTGAAAAGATGTGGTAATTTGATTTGAGTCCACACAAAATTAGCTTCTTTGTCACTTCCCACCTCTTCAAACCAAAATCGCTTCTTCATGAGGGAACGAATCAAATTTGAGTTGTTGCCTCGACCGACAAAATATTTCAGCGGATGTTGATAAAGCTAAAGATCCATGTTGCGATAAAGGCGATTCGAGTAATTCAGAGCAAACAGAAACTCTCTGAATTTATTAATTTTCTCTCGAATACAATTTTCGCCAGTACTAAACTTAAAATGTTTTTTCATCGATTTTTATCTGATCTTATTCTTGCGCATTTGAAGGCTGCTAAATAACTTAGCACCATCCACCTTGTCATCGATTGGTAATGGTATCTTCTTCAAGGTTTAATTCTTTTCACTGACACTAGCACCAAGAGAGTGACTTGTTTTCTCTTCTTTACTTGTGTTTATGTCTCTGGCAAATATCTCTCGACTACAGAGCTTTTTTTAAGTCCTTTCCAGCGCATTATTAATTGGTCTCATTCTTTTCTGAGTGTAATTTCTGCCTTCACTCATAATGAAAGCTTTCTGTTCGGCTCGTACCGACCCAATTTGAAGTCCAAACGATTTAATTACATCTATTTTAGCTTATTTTTTACTATCATACTACGACCTGTCCAAATTTTTAATGTCATAGTACTCAATTATCTTTTTAAGAGCTCTAAATTTTGTATCAGTAATTTCCGGCATCTCGTCTTGACGATTGATGTTGTCAGTCAGTTTTTTCACAAAGTTGTTGATTTCAAAAACTAAATCAATTGGCGAGTACTTTTCTGTTACGTGGTTTTACGATTACGAGCAGAAGTATAGTTTTAATAGCGAACGTAAGTCAATTTGTCTTTCTTCTCGGAGTTGCTCCCATATTTCACTCCTAACTAAAAAAGGAAATACGGAAGATATTGGCCGCATTAGAAGAGTGATTACTCAAGCGACCATGCCTCTGTGGCGAAGGCGCTGACAAATCACTGAGAAACTGACTTTCTTGAAAAGCTGGCTGATTAATGATTTATCTTGTGGGTGTATCCTCTATGGGTGTTTGCTCCTATTTTTGAGGATTGACATTAATCTTGAATATATCATCATCTTTGATGGGTTTAGTTGAGATCTACGACATAGTGCTAATAAAATTAAGTAGATGTAATATTTTATAATTATATGAAGAGGGTGAAAACGGAGACTAGTCGCACTCAGCTCCATCGACTATAGATAAAAATCCCCAATTTGAGTCATTCAGATGAAAAGGACTCAAATCACATATATTTAACACATGCCCCGCGTTGCAACACTGTGACACTCAAGCCTAAAGTCTTAAAGAATGTTACTTACTCTGTTTATAGTCCTAGCAATTATAACAATGTTCGTAATAAAATTGCAAAATCAAAGGGTGACTCAAAGAGTCCAAAGAATAAATCTTCTTCTCCAGCAGCCAAAATAAATCAAAACTCAACTAATTTGAAATAAATTTGCTACGGCAATGCTAATACTACACGCAACATCGATGAAGTTAAGAAAAAACTTCAGTCTTACCACACGCCTAGTCGGCTGAATAATAAATTTTTTAAGAAAGAGACACCTGTAGCCATTAAATTGGATGATATGAACAAGACATTGAAGAAAATGGCTGAAATGAAGACATTCAAAAGGCCAAAATATGAATTGAAAATGATTCGCAAGGTGGGCAAAAGTCAGACTGGAGATATCATTCTCGCAATTTCCAATATCAACTCCATGGTGGTTGCCATTAAAACCTTTCGCAAGGAAAAAATCAAATTATAGTACCTCATCGACGAAATGAAAATTCATTTGTACTGTCAGCATCCCAACATTCTTCCAGCTTATGGATTTCATATCGGCAGAGATGAAGTTTACCTGGTTATGGAGTATGGCTATCATAATCTCTATTAGGAAATTCTTAATAGTGGACCATTCACTTAGAAGAAAACTGCAAGGTATATCACTCAGATAGTTTAGGGCATTGAATATCTTCATCGCCAAGGAATTATTCATAGAGATTTGAAGCCTGAAAATGTTATCTGTGTGGGTTAGCATCTTAAAATAGCTGACTTTGGATGGTCCATTAAGACGGATAGATTAAGAAAGACCTTATGTGGCACTTTGGACTACATTTCACCGTAAGTTGCTTAGCGTAGCTATTACGACAATAAAATCGATTGTTGGAGTATCGGAGTATTGATATACGAAATGCTAGTAGGAAATCCTCCCTTCGAGCAGAAATCTCAGCAATATGAATTCAGTTCTTTTAGTTTACCTACTCATCTAAGCTACGAATGCAGAGATCTTCTAACAAAATTATTAGAGATAAATCCGATTACAAGATTGAGTGCTCGGGAAATCTTACAGCACAGTTGGATAAAAAATAGTAAAGCGAACGAGGCACAGATGAGCAAGAAGAAATACAAGTAAATAGAGAAAGAGGTGGACAGGCTATTCGCATGAAAGAAATTGTTATATATTATTTATTATTTTGATATATGGTCTAATTTATTTCAGAAAACATATTTTTTTTTAAGATAATTGCAATTCTTTGTGAAAAGCAGGTTCGATTAATGTGAAATATTATAAAAATTTACCAAACTAGGATATAAAAGAGAAATATCTTTCCAGTATATTTTCAGCATGTTTATTTCATAATATCCCAATTCTCTTAAAAAATATAAATAAGGATGTATTTATGTTATTGATTGATCTTATGACATTCCTGACCTCATCGAATATAAATTTATTGTGGGATGAGTCAAAAAATAATAAAAGATCACAATGAACGCAATAGAATGCTAGGAATATACAAAATGAGCTTAGTAGATAAAGCCATGTCCGATCGGCCAACAAGAAAAAATGAGTATGCAATCAACAGGGGAAAAAGTACTTCAGAATCCATTCCCTAAGTTGCCACCTACCTTCTTATGAAGGAAAAATTTGAACAGATATATAAACGGATCGAGAAGATAACAACAAAAGAAGACCAATTGGCAGGAAAAAATGATTATAAAGGTGAGTCGTAAACCTAAATGAGTGATTCCGGCATGCGCATCGTCAACTTTATGAACAGTAATTTCTCTCCCGAAGTGATGAGACTCAAGGCAGCAACTCTTAATCCCAATGATAATGAGTCGCCTACTGCTACTGTATTTTCTACTCCTCATCCAAAGGTATAAGTAGGAGCACCAAGTCGGAGATAGTACACTCGAATAAAATTAATAAAGCCTCTTGTGCAAGTGCAAATGATGCGGAAAAGTCGTTACCGTAAAAAGATGTTGTAGCCAATCCGAAATAAAATGAGTAACAACATAAAAGACTATCTCTCAGTTGAAAAGATATCCCTTCGAGAAATGGAGTAATCAATCCTCGCCCAGAAAAGCAAGCTTCTGCAGCAATATAACATGAGCAATCTTCTTGCATTTAAGTAGGAAGAACACGAATAAGTTGTTTCTTACAAATCGGAGCGCCTGAAATCTCCTCCTGCCAAGAAAGAGATTCTTTTTGTGAAGAGACCTTGCAAATTCAAACCTCCCTTTTAATTGTATTACTACAGAGATTTTATGTGGAAAATAGGATTTGGAAATTAATTTATCGTCGAGCCTATCAAGGAATATTAAACTAAAATTAAATTTTATGTGGGACCGGGCAACAATAGTAATCTGATTAAAGGCATTATCAGAAGGAGAACTTGGCTGCAACTCACTGATAAATTGGAAAATGCTCAAATAATATGGACGCAAATTAAAGTGTCAAGCATATTTCAGGGACAAAAACCCAGTCAATCTATAGCCATTATGAACAGATAAGAAAGATAGCGAGTTCAATTGGCAGCTACTCATCGTTAAAAACAAGGAAAAATGATGTATCTGCTAAATGAGCTCTAAACTGAGCGATGGCAGTCTTACTGGACAAAGCATATGTAAAAATAATTAAAAATAAAATAAATACTGCGCTTGAGGACTAAAATAATGAACATAAATAGCGTAACTGCAAGTGATTTGAAAGGACAGCGTGTACATAACCATTTCTGCAATAACTTCGTAATAGGCAACAAGAAGACATTATTCCAAACAATGTCCGAGTACTTCTCACAGTAAGGAGCTAATGTCTTCGATTATTTACCTCTAACCTTTCACATTAAAAATGGATTGGAAGACGATGAGTATCTTAAATTTTTACAACACTATTACTCAATCAGCAAAAATAACAAATCAGAAGAATAATCAATTCATAAATTCAATGCTTGGATAGTTAAGCCAGGGGAGAACTCTAATAGAGGTAACGGTATTATTGTGTGTTTGTAACTCAATGAAATCAAAACCATCTTAAAACGTAAGGAGAAACACCATGATGGTACTTTTAAGACTTATATCCTTCAAAAATACATTTAGCGCCCACTTCTCTATAGAAAGAGGAAATTTGACCTACGTCATTACATGATGATGAATTGTGTTAATGGTCGAATGAAAGGATATTGGTACAGAGAAGGCTATGTCCGCACCACCAGTACTGAATATACCCTTAAAATAAGTGCCGGATCGGTACATCTTACTAATGATGCTGTCCAAAAGAATCTTCCTGAATATGGAAAGTATTAAAAGGGCAACAAAATTACATATGAGTAGCTTTAAAACTATATTAAAAGGCAGGATCCAAAATTTGATTTTTGGAAGATGATTTATCCACGCATGAAAAAGGTTGGTAGTGATGCTATTTCTGCGGCTGCCTTAAGTATAGATCCTCAGCGCCGAGCTAATAATTTTTAGATATTCGGTTTGGATTTTATGATTGATGCCAATTATGACGTTTGGCTAATCGAGATAAACACAAATCCTTGTCTATAGACGACCTGTCCTGTGCTAAATAAAATAATTCCTCGCTTTATATAAAACACCTTTCAGTAATTGTTAATTTATTAAGAATATGCATCGACCCCTTGTTTCCTGCTCCCTTAGACTTCACTCCCAAATTTTAAGACTATTACAAAAAGATCTAAGATTTAAATAACTTTGAACTAATATTCGATAATCGAATAGATGGAGGCTGCTCTATCAGCTAAAACATTCTCAATAGCCAACCTGAGGAGGATGCAGACGTGTACGACGACGAAGGATAGGATTTCAATGATAATATTCTCTGAGCAAATGTTTATTTATTTTATTTTTAACAGAATAATAAAATTAGCGTTTGATGCGCAGATAAATCATTCAGAATATCAGATCAGAGGTGTTTGTTTATTAAAACCATTACATTATCTAAGTCTCGACGTTTTGAGGAGTACTCCAACTTAAGTTGGGTGGAACGAGCAGTAAGGTGATTTACTTGTCGCCATAATTATACTTTACGGGTGGAAATATTGTTCTTTAAGCTCTGATTACGTCCTCGTATAGGAATCACATTTTGTTGGATATGAGTAACTGGAAGATGATCATTTATTTTGGGATTTATAGCAGTCGATGTGGGAAATTAAGAGTGAGAAAGATTACGAGACGAATCCTGCGTTTTCCATTCATGAAATCTAGGAGGAGCATTTCGACGAGCTGCTGTTATGTTTGTAGCATAGAGCGCTTTGGCTTAATTATGGGACAATTCCTAATTAATTTCATTTTCAGGGCAGCAGCATTCCATATTCATTATAATATTTATCAATTGCATACTCAATACTCTCTAGGGAAGACGAAAGCTTTTTCATAAATTGAAGAAAACTATTAGATTTTTAATATTAAGATTTGGGACTCAATCTTGGTTGGTAATCTTCAAAGGAAATGCTATGAATATATGAATTAAATTATGATTTAGAGGATAAAAAGGTGAAGGATTTCCAAAGATTTGCAATTAAATAGAAAACATACAAATCAAGCCAATACTCCATGGAAAGTCACCAGTATCAAACAAAATTAGATTGCTGTTGGAAGCTCAACATCATCATCATCTAATACATTAAGAAGCAATATTTACTTGATGGACGAATGCTAATGAATCCTGATGATAATGAATCCTGCTATCTTTTATCCGATCAATATTATAAAATGTATGATAATATTCATATTATTATCCTTGAATGTAGTAAATAGAAAGATAGATAAATTCTCTATTAGCGCAAATTTAGAGTTAAATAAATAGAAAGGTGGTACCAATGGCATGTATTAAGATAATAAGATATATATATCTCAGCATTACTATTTCTTTTATATCTTAGAAGAAGCTGATTACTCTAAAGACAGCGATTACACTTGCTTTTATAACTTTTATAGCTTCTATTACTTCTCCACAGATTTTTACAATTTCTCGATCGGCTTTTCCTTCACTTGAGTTAAGCAGTTGGGAAAAAACTCTTCCCCTTCAGGATTCCAAGGACCAATATTGAGCGAAAGACAGTCTCCGCCCTTACACCTGCACAGTCCTCCATCAATAAAATCAGGAAGATTCTCTGGATCAATATACTTCAACAATTATTTCTTGTATCCGCTGCCTAAGATCTGTATCTTCTCTTTTGTTTTTTCATCAATCCACATTTTAACAATTGCCCAAATACCAGTAAACAAAAAAGGAGCGTTGATGATAAACATACTTTATCAATACAGAATTACTTGCCAAGTATTTCAGGATAGTTGTTCTGAGCCATTTCCGATGCTGGTTTTACAAATTTATAGGCGCTGCTAGTGTTACTGAGTTTTATGTTTTTGAGGTCTAAGATAGTACACGTTTGCATCACAGGACTGTCATCGCCAGTCTATCGCTTTTTTTGTTGAGTACAAGCATCAAATATGGTTGTTAGTAAGCGCTCATAGCTCATAGCATAGTAGCTGAGCAGTCTGTGATCAGATGTAATTTTTAAAACTTCTTCGGGAATAGTTGATCCGACTCGTTCAATGTAAATAGGTCTAAACTAACTCATTATTTGATTACTTTTCTATCGTATTTGTGGTAGCCGTGTGGGTACAACTTTCTGAGTTGCGTGAGTTCAGGAAAATAGTATGTCTATCATTTTATTGATTGTACTTGCAAGGTGTCGACTTCGTTTTTTATACGCCAAGCAATGAAATCTCTCCACATTTTTTCTGTTTATTTTAGATTGAATTTTCTGGCCCGAAGAAATCTTAGCAAGTATGCGTCATCCCATCGCGGATCCATGACTCCCTAATTGAAATTTTTTACGATATCTCTAAAGGTTTGAAGAGCGGCAAGTTGTTCTTCGGAGCAGTCTCCGATAAATCTATCTACTTCAAAAAATACCCCGAGTACTTCTTTTTGTCCTTTTTGCTTTTCTCCATGATTATCACTGAATTAATATCTACCATAATGACATAAACTCCTAATTTGTAAAAACAGTCACCAATTTAAATAAAATAATCCAAAATAAAATCCATCCGAAATATTTACTGATGTATTTCATCATTCAGCCTAATATGGTTAATGTGAATCAATAATCTTATTTTTAAATTGAAAATTAAATTTAAAGTAGTTTAAAGGAATTCTTTAAGTGTAAATAATTTAATGCTCATTAGAATAGTTTCGTCGCTTTTATTGCGTCATGAACAACCCTTCAATGCTTCTGCCCCTCAAGGTAACATTGCCCTTATCCAGTTTGGACACAGCTTTAGCATTCACCCTCTCACGTGGGCCGACTTTCCAGGTGAAGTTGATTAAAAAATGCAGTGGTCTGCGCACATTTATTGGTATATCGAATACAAGATCACTGACTATGAAAAACGCAAATTATCTGCATATCTCATCATTGGCAAGAGATCATGGGTCAAGGAAGAAAGGAAGTGCGATCATCTACTTAATCATGAACAAGGTCACTATCTCATTGGAGCGCTGTGCGTACTTGAATTTCTCAGGAGAGTTGACTACAAAAAAAAGAATTCAAGCTAAAAATTTGAGGATCTAGTGACGCAAACGTTTGACCGAACTATCAAAGAAGCATTGGAGTTGGAAAGGCAATATGATAACTAAACAGAACATCGTCTAAATTACAAAATGCAATAAAAATGGGACCACTACATCTACTAAAAATTACAGTTTTACATGCAAATCTATGACAAAAAGAAGAATAAATTTGTCAAATTATCTGAAAGTCCTGCTAAAGACAAATGAAATACATTTACGGACAGTGATTTTGTAAAACCATATTTAATTTCTAAATGTGATCATCTATTTAAAGAAAATTGTAGCACTATTATTATAAGCCAAAGAAAGAATCATTCCTTTTTTGAACTGTTTACCCCTGAGTGTCTTCTGGTCCTAAAATTTTTGATTTAGGCATTCTGACGAATACTGAGCACTCTTGGTTTCTATTCGTTGATGGCGGTGGTGTTAATGTATATTGTTTCTTATTCATTTTCGGGAGCTGTGTTCACCTTGGGACTGTAGCAACGCTTTGCTTTGTTTCCACTGATATCATAAAACATCTCCCAATCCTTATCAGAAAGGTTTCCCAAAAAAGATGTCACCTCGTCAGTACAATTTTTAGGATACTTTTTCTTCAAATACAACAAAAGTTTTAGTGTGTTTGACCTTATAAACAATTCTCGAACAAATTCATTTTCCCTTGATTCTCCAGGTATAAAGACTGTCCTGTCAAAAAGAGCCCCAGTGGCTATAATTAATCGGATTATTGCATCCAAAAAGGTATCTTCCAATTCAGTTTTGTAACTCTTTAAATTTTAGCAGATCAAAGGGATAAGGTTCTTAATGATAAATATTTTCGCTTTGAAAGTTTTACAGGCATTTGTATAGCCTATTACTAATTGAGTCTTTATCTTCTGACTATAGTCTTGACCAATAATGTTACAGCTCAATTCGAAAGGCTTTTGCTATAGTAAAATTCTGGCTATCCTGCTTTCACAGATCAATTTTAATTTTTTAAGACTGCTTTCCAGAAATTGGTCTTCAGCAAGAGAAGCTGAACTTAGAATGAATGTTGTTGGCAACATAAAAGGATCTAAATCGTTGAAGCAATAATTTTCCAACAAAGATTTTAGTGTATCGAAAGGAGTAGAGTACATCGGCTTCTGTAATTTTTCTTACTTTCCTACATTATAAAGATCGCTCTTAGTATTTTGTTTTTCCTGCATGGTTGATGATTTTTGCTTTGAGTAACTCTTCTCGCGCTTAGATATGTACTTTGATTCATTTGAGGTAGATATAATCCTTATAGGTGATATTCTAAAACTGGTTTATTTATATATGAGCTAAAATCGTCTGTCTTCAATCGGTGTATAGTTTTATGGAGGAAAGAGGGGATCTACTACTATCTCAAGCATTTCATCAATCATTAGCGGAAGCATTTCTTTTATGTAGTTGTTCGGCACTCCCAGATAAGGATTGTTATTTACTTACAATAACCATGTCCTAAAGTCTTAATCCATTAGAAAATCATAACCAAACAGTTAAAACTCCATTTTTTTGCTATTTTTCCCGAAATATTTCTAAATATCTAAAGTTATACTCGAGCTGCCATCAAAGTATCCATTATAATTTCCTTCATTCTAACTACAGTTTCATTGACAATTTCTTCTGATCTTCCAGCTCCATTAGGTAGTGTTTCAATGTATCTAAGCAAAGTTTATTTCATCGGAATAGTATTCCCTTCCTAGAACTTAGAATATTCACTAAAATGTTTTTGTTGACAATTATTGGTCAGATGAATCTCTGAATTCAGCATATCCAAAGTGTACATTGAAGACGAAGTTCTGATATATGGTGTTTTATAGTAATACACTTCGAAATTAGGAGTGACTAATACCCAAACTCGAATATCAAACTTTCTGCCTTCGTAGAGTAAAGACTTTTAAATAGCTTTTTGAACTATCCTAAATGAGAGAGTAAGTACCATCCACTATTGATCGGCTTTGAAATTAAGAAACTCTAGATTTATTTAAAGTTGTTGGACAAGATAATTCCTTTGCCCTGATTATCCGATTCCGGTTTGATAAACCAGATATTTTTTTCGCAATGTTTCTCTGGTACTTTTTATTTATGAAGATTTCTCTTTTCAATTTGGTGGAATTTTTAGCAAAAATCTTTGTATTCGGTATCATCTTTATGCGCATGTATTCTTCATAATTTGACTGATACAAAAAGGATGTTGGGATAACTTAGAAGATGTGGCAATTTCTGTCTGTCAGGGCTAGATCATGGCTGTAGTAATATTTTAACGTTTTTACTAAACCTGACTTTGTTGTAATTGTATGATTGTTTTCGAAGTGATTCAGCAACAACTATGTTTATAAATGTGTACATGCTTGCTGGGATAGCATTTAAGGACTTACTAAAAATCATCATAGACTTTAGAGTTGTAATTGAGCTGCTTCCATAGAAAAGACGCGGATAGTAGATCTCTATCTGGCGAAAGGGTCTGCCAAACATTTCTTTTTTTGAGTGCGTTTTCAATGGCGGTTGAATTGTTTCCTGGGGAAATGATGTAGCCAAACAAAATCTTCTCATTCTTCACTTACATATTGTTTAAGTAATAAATAATTATATTTGAGAGTAACAATGGCCTTAAAATGAATTCAATTAACTTTAAAATATCAAATAACGCTAATACAGGATAGATACTTTATTCAGGTAAAAAAAGTACTGAAACTCATTGAATTATAACTGAATTAGTCCTCCGATAGATCTAATTATTTATATTTTATTTGCTGAGCGTACACTGCTAATTATATTGAAATAAGGACGATTTATTATTTAGTATTATTTATCTAAAAACTAATCTAAAATATCCATATTACCTTAATCTAATCGTCCGAAAATTATCCATTATATTTTGACTATTTTATGTTAGTTTATAAAATAGTGTTAAGTCAATCAACGATTATAATCAATAACATTTTTCTGCATGCCGGACCTATTCATAGAGCTTTAATACCTTGCCAACAACAAAAGAATTCACATGCACACTATCTCTGACATCATTAATAAGCTTATTTAACAGGAATCTCAACTGTCCCTCGCTCAAAAATCAGCTATGATTTAGACTATAACTCGGTCATTCCTCCTTTCCACCAAAAATTGGTTGACTTAACTGAATAGACTCAAATTAGAAATTTGCAAAACATCAGCTCCTAAATCGGGAAACACAAAAGCTAAACCATTCGCGGTTAATAGAAGGGGGAAGATAAGGCACAAATAAGAGATGAAAAATCTCAGTATTGATCAAATTTTGGATGAAGTGATGGGGCAGAACAGAAGCGTGGATAGCATGATGGCTCCAACCCCTAAAAAAGAATCAATTATCCCTGATAATAATTTTTTAGTCACTATTCCACCCTTTGAACCTGAAATGATTGCCCAAATGTCTCAAGACATAAGCTCTGCCCTATAAACATTGAAAAAAGTTAAAGAAATTGACCAATTTGATGTTGGACCAAAGATTATGAGCTATAAAAAATGGTTAGCCTTGACTCAATAAAATATTGATATCACTCATGAGAAAAAGAAAGCAACAGTTCGAACTAAAAAAAGAACGGACCAAAAACTATATATGGTTATTGATGATAAAATTGATATCAGTCAAGGTATTGACCGCCTCCAATAGCTTTAGATTTTGAAAACTAAAGTAAAACTGAGTAGACAATTAAGTGATACTGAAAGCTGCAAATTCATTGAAAGACAGATTCTCGAATTTAATCCAGTGCTGAATGCAAACCCACTCATGTTGGTGCAAAAAATAAAGGGAATAGGCTCATTAAATCAAAAAGAATCAACCTTAAGAAAATCCAATGCTCACTCAGAAAATCTTATTAATTTGAACTATGTGATGGAATAATTTGATTTAAATGATCAAATCTAAGGCCATTCTCCAGAAATATTTGTAAATGAGGCCAATGATGCCAACTTGACAGCCAAACTTCAAACTAGAATCACCAATATCTTGAATAAGGAGTTATTTAAACAACCAAAAGTGTCTTTGAACAAGCTATGCCAAGATCGCAATATTTCAAAGCAGCTAAAAGGCGAGATGTTCTATCAGTTATTGCATTTGAACTTCAAAATGGATCAACCAGACATTTAACAATTCGGAGATATCTACATTACCACCAACTGACATGAATTTATGATTTCGGTTATTTTTGTAAGTTAAAAAACTACTTATTGACAGGAATGGATTTATACTTATTTAATTTGCTTTATTTAGTGCTTAATTTTATTATAGGGTCTATTTTATCAAGTCAAAACTTATCAAGGCGAATTAATGATTGAAATCACTTGATAATGAAATCAAATACAAGTCACTAAAGATGCAGCCATTTGGAAAAATCCTGTTCAAAAAAATATAAAATACATTTTATACCGATTTGTTTTTTTTTCCATTGCGTTAATCCCCTTATGCCCATCTAATTTGTCAATCGGTTTGAAGATGAACTCCACTGTGCATTAATGCTGGTGATATGTTGTCCAAGATATTATTTATTACCTCAAAAAAAATTCATCTAAATCACTCAAATCATGCAAACAAATGCAGCTTTGAACTGAATAGAGAAAGGGGTACATTAATTCTCTCCATTCATCGCAGCAACAAATTTTAAACACTTTTTGCCAAAAACATATAAATATATTTTTGCATCAAAATTTGTTTGTAGATAAAGTGGGAAGATTGGTAAACTGAAAGCATTAAAGGAAAGAATAATAATAGAAAGATCAAAACTGATCGTTCTATGATGGTCCATCTCAGAACTCAATCTCCATAAGTTCTGAGACTTGATCTCCATGACGTTTTTGAAAAAAGGGGTCGGAAAATATTTTCATGATGTCCTCCGTGGCTTTTTCGTAGTCATCAATCATTTCCTGGTCACGGGAGCTGATTTGTGCTTAAGGGGATTCTTTTAATTGATTTTGTTGCTGCATCCACTCCAAAAACAGCTGATACTGTTATTAGTCTTCAAAAGCATAAAAAACATTAGTGTTGGGGTCCATGAAGCCATAGATAGTTTGATTTTAGTTTGTTGCTTCGGGGACAGCTTCGGTTTATATCATTCCCTCTTAATCTATTTAATTATTCTAAAATTATTACAAATAGGATGAACTTATAGCTAATTTCAGGATATTTCTACTGAATTATTTCTATGTTGAATGGGACCTTTTACAACAATTTATGGCTATTCGAATAATATGATTTTTGGATTATGAGATCATTATATTTTATTTACAGCAAATGGACTTTAACAATCAAATTTAGCTATTTTCAATAACTGAGTTTCCATTGCCATATATTTGGATTTCTTTCAGTTAGAATATTCTTGATTTATCTCTTGAAATAAAAATTTAATATTTTAGGGAGGAAGAGCCATAATTAATAAAATATTCAAACACACAAAATCCATGTGAATAATTGATCATTATTGGCTTGAACTATATGCATTAAATAATCTAAAAATTGAATTGCTAACAAAATTGAAATATTTTACCTAATAATTCAATTTGGGCTCTTATTTACATACTAAAATCATTTATTTAATGTTTTAATATCAATAGACAACGCAGGACATAAAATTATGGTCAAATAATATTGATGCTGTTGCCATATTTTTATTAAACTTAAAGTTAACAAAAAACGAACAACTCTCAAATTAAAAAAAATTAAGTAAAGGATAAATTCAAAGGTTTGAATTCACTAATTGATGGAATATTATGATCATTGTTTATTTTTTTCCTCTTGAAATGATTTTTTGTTAGGATTTTAATAAAAAATCAGATTGATCAAAAATTATAAAATTGATGATGCATAATGAGAACAACTCTAATAAGGAAGCCACTCTTTTTTAATGGTATATCTTATGCATACTCACATCAAGAAAATTTTATTATAAGATTATCTTCGTTAATTGTTATTTGATATTGATAATTTTATTCGTTGATGTTCAGATCACGTAAACGAGATACTAACAGCTTCTGGCTCTAGCAAACATCCATTGATCATTTTTTGGATCAATCCGAGCATACATATCGAAGCGATCATCACAAAATACTGTCCATTTTTGACCATCATATTTTTCCAGAGGTTCATATACATCTTGATAATTAGGGTAGCATTGACATGTTTCTCCATAATCTGCTGCCTTGATGAGAGCATTAATCAATATTTCTAATTGTTAACTAATTCCAGCTCCCTTACCATAATGTTAAATAGTTGTGTATGATTTAGCAGGATTCCATCCTCCCAAATAGACAAAATAGGACCAATTTGGGTATCTAACATTAATATTTGCGAATGAGAAGAGAATTCCTTTATAAAGATAGGGACGATAGGCTGTATATGTAGCTGGATCTTTCTGAAGGAGCACAAAATATTCATAATAGGGTTCTGTTTCATAGGAATTCATATAATTGGTGATATAGTCCAAATTCATGGCCACATTATCTCCCCAAACCTAGCTTGCATCATTAGCTGCTTTTTTGAAAGAGGCTAGCACAGAGGTATTAGTTTCTGCACTTGACTGGTTACCAAATTGTAAATTTTAGAAATGAAAAGATCTGGAAACAGCCTCACTTTCAGGTACTTTCAAAATACTCCAAGCTGAGGAAATAATTAGAATGCAAATAAGAATTGCGATCCTCTTCATATTTGTATATTAAATTTAAAATGTAGGTTTATTATTAGATCATTATTTCATGTTCCAGCTTAAATGATTAGAATACATTGGGACGGTTACTATTTTATAACTTTAGCCCAACTCAATAATGAAGGTGATCTTTTAATAATTTATTAATTCAATAATAAGGAGCGACTCCGGCTCTTGTTTTCTTCTGGAGAAAGAATGTGCAAATCTTAATTATCCTTTAAAAAAATCATAATTGTTTAACTTATATAATTTTTGATAACATTTGATGAATTCAGATTTTTCAGATCACCCACAAGAAATAGTAGCAATTATTTCCCTTAGTATAGATCCATTGATCGTTCTTGGGTTCAGTTTGTGCGTGAACATCATTGCTGTCATCACAGATCACACTCCACATTTGCCCGTCATAAGCAACCATTCTGCTTTCAATGCCATTAACATTGCATCCACAGAAAGAGCCAGTATCTTCGGATTGAAGCACATCGGCAACGAATGCTGAGGTGGAGGAGGTCACTCCAGCTCCAGCTCCAATTTTCTCAACGACGGTATAAGGAGGAGTGCTTTTGTTAATGCCTCCCTTCAAAAACATGTAGGACCAGGCAGGGTAAGTAGGATTGATACCAGTGAAGGTAGCAACATCACTGCCATATGACCAAACACTCCATCCAAATGCGACAGTAGTGGTTTGAATGAACACAAAGAATTCATCTCCAGGATTTCCACCATATGAGTTCATGTAGTTGGTGATGTAGTCCAAGTTTTTAGTAACATCGCCTCCCCAAACTGAACTGGCATCAGTAGCAGCTTTTTTAAAGGCGGTGACCTGTGCCTGTGTCACACCTGGTCCAGTGAAGGTTCCGAATTTGAGGTTGTCAGCCTCACCAGTGGTGAGCTCTGGTTTGCCTTCTGTTTTTTTCAGAATGCTCCATGTGAGGGAGGTGGCAAGAAGACAGGCTATGAGAATGGTCTTTAGCATGTTTAAGGAGATTTATTATATCCTATAAGATATTTTGGATATGAGAGCTATTTATTTCAATTAATAAAATTCTTTTTATTTCACATTTAACTATTTTTTAATTGAAATAAATGCTTTTAAATTGTAAAATAGTCTTCAAGAATCAAATTATCTTTATAGATTGTAAATACTGATGAATTTTCTCCTCATCATTTCAAATCATAATAAATAACGGTTAAAAATACAGTCAGTCAGAAGAATAATGCATGAAGGTCTTATTCGATAAAAAATAAACATTTATTTAAAGAGCAAATCATAACTGCAAAGATTATCTAATTTAAACGGCCTCACTGATGCAAGAAAAGATATAATGTAAAAATTATGCTGCGGGTGACATTGTTGCAAATTTGTCATCGTTCCACTATGGATATAACAAAAACATAAATTTTTAATTATTTGTTTATAAAAAAATAGTTGTCAAAGGATAATTTACCTTAATGTTAATTTAATTTGTTAAATTTCTACTTGAAAAGAATGCGTTAAAATACAAGAAAGTCTTTAAATATCGTTATCCTTTACAATATTTCCTTGGCTTTTGGAAAATAAATGGAGAACAAGATAATTGCATTGGTGTGATAATAATAATAGTTTTGTTTATTATTCAACTCTCAGTTTTAAAGACCCTTAAATGAATTAATTAAATCTACAACAAATTTAATATGATTGAGTTTTAGATTAAGCATTAAGATACCGATACATGATTAATTTAAGTTATCCCAAACAAACAGAGCAGCAAAAAGTATTTATAAAAAATGAATCTTCATATCCATCTTAGGAATATAGAATGAAGCAAGTTTAAGATTGATAATATATTTATGATCAATGCAATGGCAAAATGACATACTATAAAATTATATTTAACATCTTATGAATATTTGTCTATTGCTGGATTTTATTTTTCAATATTTTTATTGTAATATTCCAGCCGCAAAATAAAATAATTATTTCATTAAAAATAACAATTTCTAATGGGTATTTCAAATTTAACAAATTGATGATGGTACAATGATTTTATCAATAAGAGTGTTTTTGTCTCCTAAAGAAAAGATAATACTCATATTATTTATATTTTGATAGAATTTGATTATTTTCAGATCACCCACATTAAGTAATAGCAGTTGGGTCCTCTTGTGTATATCCATTGAGAATTCAGCGGCTAGAATTGGCCATGAGCATCATATTAAGCAGAACAAATGACACTCCAAGATTGCCCATCATAGGAAGTCATACCCTTTGCAATCCCTTCCACATTACAGATGCAATAAGATCCTATATCCTGATTTTTAAGCAAGGTAGATATAAAAACTGAAGTTGAAGAGCTGATTCCTGACCCTGTTCCGATTGACTAAACAACTGTATAATATCGGCTACTTTTGTTAATTCCTCCTAATGCCAACAAATATGACCAAGAGGGATAAGTAGGGTTAATACCTGTAAAAGTAGCATAAACAGAGCCATATGACCAAACATAAAAGTCATTGCTGTAAGAAAAAGTCTGAATGCAGATGAAAAATTAATCACCAGGATTTCCCCCATAGGAATTCATGTAGTTTGTAATATAGTCCAAATTTTTAGCGATATTGCCACCCCAAACAGAAGTGGCATCAACAACAGCCTTCTTGAAGTTAATAATATGATTTGAGGTCACTCCTGAACCAGTGTAATTTCCAAACTTCAAATTTTTAGGCGTAGTAGAGCTCAGCTTTGGCTGATTCTTTGATTGTTGAAGGATGCTCCAGTTCAAAGAAGTGGCAATGAGGCAGGCTACAAAGATAGCTTTCAACATATTTGTAATAATTAATGATTATATCTAAATATGATTTAAGACCTCAAAAAATGATTTTTTTTCAATTTGATAAAAATATAAATATTTAGTTTAGCTTCCAAATCTGTCAATGAAAAATTATTTGGATAAGTTTCTAATTGGTTGTGATTTAATCAATATATTTTTTATAAATTAATTTCATGAAATTTTATTTTATGTTTGATAATACAAACTATTTTATTATCTATTTAGGACATCATGATAAATAAAAATATTTAAAAATAAATATGATTTCCAATTACCACTGCACCACCATTTCATTGTTACAATGTCATTGATCCATTTATATTATCTTGATCATTTTAAAATTTTAAAATAAATATAAAATAATTTTATAGAGATAACCTAAGACATAAACAAACTAAAGTGTTAATAAAGAAAAGTATCGATGATTCATAAAGGAAATATTCTTTTATATTTCATTGTATTGTTAAATCATATATAATTTGGTTATAACAAATTATACTCACAATAAATAAAAGTAGTTAGGTCATGCAATGCAGTGTAGCTATTCATTGAGAATTATATGTTTTAAATTGGCATGGACATCATACTTGCTACCGCCAATCACATTTCAATTCTGTTTATTATTTATTATAGGAAACCATGAGATTTTCCATTCTTGTCCATCGTCATATTCTTCATTTTAAATATTAAAATATTGATCTTTCGTTATCTCTCAAATCTTAAAGAGTTAATAATCATCTTTTTCGATAAAAGCGAGGTAATTTGTCTTGATCGATATTGTACAATGATATAAATTAAATGGAAGGAAATTAATCAACATGATAATCTTCAATCATCTCTAATTTATTTTAGCTACAGTTTTTCCATAATTAACAATTTAGATATTTTTCTTTTTAAAGATTTGTATTGAATATGCGATTATCTCAATAGAGTCACAATTATTATGTAAATCTAAAAAATAGGCGCTTTAGATACTCACAACTTAACTCTCACCACTTTCCTACCCTCTCATCAAATTAAACACCTCGCTTATATACGCCTAGATGCTCCAAAGTCCATCCTTTATAACAATGTCGAGCTGAGATTGATCACTGGTCTCGTAGCAGCGACCATCAATACTATAAAGCTTTATGCAGTCTATGAGCACACAGTAGCCTTCGAGTTAGGAAGCTGGCGTCTCCACGAAGATATTGTCGGTATCGTTGGGTGGGACAAGATCATAATTGTTTACGCATCAAACAAGGTAATTGGACTAAGATACTAAGGTGGATGCCTAAAAAATAGTTTCTTAGTATCACTAGAATTCTTACCGATCGATGAGCAAGATGTTTGTCGGGTTTATGCAGACAGAATGGGATATTACTTCGTAATCCACATTAAAAACTATCTACTTCTCTGTTTTTCTGAAACTTTAGCCAACAAATACAAAGCTCGGGTTGTCTAAAAATAGAAGGTCTATATAGTTGATGATGAAGCGAAATGGAACGATCCCAGTCATAGTTACATTTTGGATATGGTTCAAATTAAGCTGTTCGAACATTAACTCTGCAAAATAGAGCAAGTTCATTTGATTGACGAGACCATCTACTTCATGGGTCACCGTGGAAAAGAAAGTGAACTTTATTACATCCATGTATATTTCTTTTTCACAAATATGTAATCATCGAAGTCAATAACTAACGTGCCTCATCATGATCAACCACCCCCGAACACCAAGGTAATAGTGTTTCATCCCCACCCCAGAACCACTAACAGTCGGGATCCCTAATTTCTATACTATAATGGCAATTCCCCTTCAATCTTAATGAAATCCCAACAAACAACATACGAAGTAGCAGTTTTCTAGACTAATTGCGAAATATTTTCTCAAGGAAGCGCCATGTTCCCTATTTTGGTATGGTAGACGGAAAAAAATGCGTTTTATCTTATCGAAAAGCAAAAAACCTTTCAGTAAACCTACGAATTTAAAATGAAACAGGTAATAACTAATTTTTGCGCTGAAGTAGTGGCTTATCGTGAAGGCCTTATCGCTTTGGCATCTCGAACTTAATTGTTGCTGATTAGTTCATCAGGATAAAGATAAGTATTGCATCACAGTCTTGGGAGCATAATAGACTTCCATGTGGGAAAGGACATGCTTATAATTGAAAACTATGAAAGAAAGTTAACTCGTCTCTATGAAATCAGTCGTGGGCCACGCATAGATCCCAGACCATTCGTTACACATAAAAGAAAGAGATTTTTATAAACTTTACCTGATCTACAGACTATTTATTCTCTTGTACTTGGTAGACAGAGTATATAAATTTTAGTAGTACGCAAAGGCAGCGGATCTAATAAACTTTATAGTTTCTATCGTGAAGGAGCTACATAATTTGATGTTATTCTGGAAGAGGCGTCTGATTATTTAGAGGCGAGTATTGGTGGGGAGGAAGTATTAATCATTAGAACTAAGGAAGGAGTTGGAAAAATAGTGAATTTTAGTGAAAAATAAGAGAAAATTGAGTAATTAAACTGGGATGGTTGGAAAATGATAAAAAGATGGTCAATATGTGAATATCTAATAGCTTGGAACGGCAAAGTATGGTCTTTCTTAAATTTAAACACTCGCCAATAAAAAGTATTCTAATTGCTGATTGAAAGGGAAGGACAGCAATTCTTGAATTGTTTTTTGCAATTTCGAAAAATTAATATTGATAAAAGCTTGAAGGATCATCCTTTGGTTGAGCTGTATCTTTGCTATAGTTGCCTTCTCTAAATATGGCTCTTAGATTTGGCAACTGGCAATAAAAACATCATTTATGCATCAAAAAATATATCATAAGGAAGTCCTTTTCTAAGTAACTAACTGCTCACTCCCAACAGCTACTAAACAGATAAGTTTCGAAGTATAACATGTCCTGAATATTCCCTAAACGATTATGGCGTTCATTTTTTAAATTCTGAGAAAAAAACAGTCATCTCATCTTTTGTTTATCAATGGCAGAACAAAAGCTTACTTTTGCTTGTTACATCAGATTAGCAATTGTTAATCTATCGAAAATATTTTAATATTGAAGATGGAGGTTTCTTGTTCTCACGCATTAATACACCTCTTAATGTGATTAAAAATTTTAAGTGGACCAATGAAAAAGCTTTTGTTGATCTCGGACAAGGAGTTATTCGATTGGGAAACTTTTTACTTTATAAGGGTGAGTTATTAGAAAGCATCAGTGGTAGAAGTTTGTTTAAGATGGAGGGCTCTTTATGGGTCTTGGTAAGTGAAGGAAAAATTCGACTTGTACAGCTTGGCAATGATGTCATAGAAGGATTCAGCATAAGACAGATAGACTGTGGTTTAAAATAAGAGATGATGGGCATTGATAGCACGAGTCACTACTATTGTGTGTATTCTCGTAAGGGATTCTAAATTTTTACCAAAGAGTTTGTGTCTCACTGGCGGGCCACCCTCGGTAATGAAACAATTGTAAGCCTGAAGATGTTTGAGCATTACGTCGGTATGAGTTACTACGATTATTACTGCGACGAAGATGGAGTTAATGATTATCATTCAGTTCGTTTTCGTTTTAGAATTTACAACTGCACGACGAAAACAAAAATTGTATAAAGAGAAAAGCCTTTAGACTAACCAATCCTACACATTCGCTATATTGCTCCTGACAAACTTTTATTGGTAACTTCTTCTCTGATCTTCATCAATGTCCTCAAAAACTAAAAAACCTTGGAATTATTTCGCACTCATAACTTTAGCAGTAAGCGTAGTTTTTTATCTACTTTTTCATACATACCTGATATTGTATCAACCAACCCTGGCTCGCAAAGTTCCCCAGGATATATGCTTTTTGGTGGTAGTCATGGTGGTCTCGGCTTTTTTGTTGGAAAATGGCTATAAGAAGATAAACTAAAGGAGCAATGGTTTTAAGGATTTAGATGTGGAATTAGGGAAGTGACATTTTTACAGTTTGGAGAGGAAAAAGAATAACTTAAAGCTTTAATTGCCGATGAAGACGGAAATTTGATTGTCTTAAACCTGAAAAAGGATCATGCGGAAAAATTAGCTGATTTTAGACTCGGAGCAATTGTAAACTCTTTCAAAACTCGTTCTGGACAGGATCGAGTTAAATACTGCTCTCTTGATGACGGCAGCATCAAACTATTGACAGCTGTAAAGCTTGATAATCCTGAAGTGAGCTACTTAGATTTCCAAAATTATTTTTGCAACTAACTACCATTCTATGGGGGATTCAATCTTCGAGTAAGCCGTCAGCTTTTGCAAAAGTATCGAAGTGGAAGATTGGTATCTAAGGGCAATGTGGTGGATGGCGATATCTTATAAAATTTCTTTTCGCTGACTTCGACATTGCAGCAGCATATAGTGCGTGAATCTTAAATGTAAATCAGTGCCCTCAAAGGAATATTACCCTTTTGACATTATTTGTATATCAATTATTAATCCTTTTAAAGAGTATTATTCCAATAAAATAACTTATTTATATTGGTATTTTCGCTTTATAAAAAATAATACTAAAGATGCAACAGTCACCAGAGAAAGTTACCTTTCATCTGCCCCCGAAGGTATCCTTTACCGACACTTTTGGTTCTTCTCTTTCTGAAAAAGAAGAAAAATATACTCTAGACCGTAATCTTGCTCGAGGCATATTGTATTTATCATATCTAAAACAGAGAAAATAAGCCCTAACTCATTGTTGAGGAGCACCAATAGTCTATGCTTGTCGAGCAAGCTGCCTTTAATCAATAGGAAGAAATTCATAGGATAGTTGTTGAGTATCGGAACAAATACGATCGCACCAAAAGTGAATCTACAGCTGTGGAAAATAGAATAAATGCATTGAAGGAAGAATTATCTCGAGTACAGGTATCAACTGATGAGCTGCTAGCAAATAAAAGGCAAACAATCTAAGTAATCAAGCAATAATGTAGAAATGTAAGAATATGCAAAGATAATTAGAAGAGCAATGCTATATGGTGAGTCAAACAGAACTGAGGTTAGATGGGAGTAAGCATATGAGCGACAGACTCGATAAAGATATTCTGTTTTATAGGAAAAAATACTTTGACTGCAATATTTAACTCATCAAATTGCGATCTGAGAAGAAAAGATTTGGAGACCATTCTCACAGACAGGAAAGATTAAGCGTAAGATGTAAAACCCTGTTGACTTCGGTGGAAGGAAAACTCAATCACAATCAACATGAACGAAAAAGAGGACTGTATTAGATTACTGGCGTTTTGGGCTGTAAAAATTAGGTTTTTATCAGGCAGCACTAGCGAGAGAATCGATTATAAAAATCTATGATGGCTGCTTTAAGTGAAAAATTAACGTAGTAAAAGGAGCTCACCAAACTGTTTTGTGTTAATAAATTTTTGAAATCCCTGCTTCGGTGTAAGATGGACAATTTAATGACCAAGGGTAAAGAAATAAATGATGCTTTTTGCAAAATTAAGCAGCACACCACAGTTAGGTCAGTTGAGGAATTTGTCCGGAAATTTATGAAAAAAGAAGAAGTTTATGGTTCTTTACTTGAGTCTATTTCGATGTCTGAGCCTAAGATATAACTACTAAAAAGATAAGCTGAATAGCTGAAAGAATAAAGGAGATTAATTGAGCACTAGAAAGATGAGATTTAGGAAAAATATAAAAAGATAAATAAACATAATATCGATGAGCAGCTCGATGAGCTCGAAAATATCGATTTAAAACTTCACCAAATTGAGAAGTTTAAAAATAGTCTACAAAACTGGACAGTGGGAACAATTGCCATGCTGAGAGGGGTACCTCGTCTTGAGATTCGATCCAAATATGATTATTTGGCAGATATGCTTGGAGATTGCTTGCGTCTATTGCTCAAAACTAGTGAAAATTATGATGAGAAAGACACATCTTTAGCAGAGGAGGTCTTGTCCAAACAAGTTCAAAAAAATAAAATTGAAACAAATGAATACTTAAGGCGCAACATACGCATCAAAACTTTGGGAAATTAAGTTAAAGAGGAGGAGGATAATGACTATGACCTACTTTCTGAAAAGGACTTTCTTCATGGAGCGAGGCGCGCTGTTAAAAAGAAACACGCTGGACATGAACGTGTCCGATTAATAAGCAGATACTGAATGATTGATGCTTTCTACCTTTGAATATCAAATACAATTATAAAGATAGCTTGTAATATGAGTAGGACCTACTCAAAGAGTCTATATTTTGCAATTGATCAATGAATCAAAGTTCGGGATGCCAAAGGTAATCTTAAAGGAATAGGTATTATCCTTTTATTTTTTATTTTATTGCGAGTAACTGAGATCCACAACTTGTAATTAAAATAAACTATCTTTGAATTTTATCCAAATTAAATCTATCCAATTCTACATTTGTGTTAAATAATTATAAATGTGAATGAAGGGATAAATTTAAATTTATTAACAAATATTGATTTTTTAATCTCAATATCAAACTTTATTATCTTATAGTTGCAAGTCTCTAAAGTTCATAATTTAAACCTTATTTTGTGGTAATATTGTTAATAGCGATCTCTTCGTAAGACCATAAAATATTTTGATTCTTCTGTCTAAAATAAAAATATATATTTGACGAAGAGTAGCTTAGTCTCAAAAACAGAGCATAAAATTGAGTGTTGTTCATCGTTTTATCAGTCAATAAAATTATAGAAATTTAGAATTGTCTTAAATTATAAAAAGAGATCATTATAATCAGCAAGAGAACAAACATCTGAAATAGAGTAAATACTTATTTTTGATCTCTAGGTAGGCACTCATGTTTTTCATCTTCCCCTCCTTTAGTGCCATTAGCAAGTACCGTCCTCGAAGAATTTTACAGATCAGATACTCGAACATCTTCATCCTTTTCATGTCTGTTTAATCAGCAAGAGAATTATAGAAGAAAGGGATTAGGCTTTGAGGTCCTGAAATAGAAGGTTAAAGTTTCAGAAAATACTCTCGAAAATTAAAGAAATTGACTCCCCAGTTTTGACATGTTTTTATTAATTTCTGTCTTGTTTTGGGATTCTTGCTCAAGAGAAGTCTAATTGTTTTTTTAAAGATATATCCAGCCAAATTTTTTGTATAGTCAGCACAGACATCAGTAGATGAAGAAGAACATTATCTTGGCTTGATCTTTCTCTTGACTTTTAAACATAACGGAGAGGAAAATTGAGGATTTTAAATTTTAGGAAGAACTAAAGTTGATTGATTTTTGATGAAGGGAGAATTTTATTTTGTTGAAGACTATGTATTGTTCTTTGGGATATATATAAGAGTGACTTCCCCTTCTTTAATGAGAAACGTAGATGTGTATCCATTCTCTTTTTTATCGAGATCTAGGTCTGTGCAGGTTGAAATGCGGTTTTAATCCGTCTATAGCTCTGTTCTTTATTGAAAAAAAGAAGTATCACATAATTTTATGGTAAAAGAATTCTCATTCTCATTATTGATGTGAAAAGACGATTCTAAGTCATAAGTATCATCCATTATGTGGTTGAAAGAATGTGCCTCTTATTCAACGTTTGACATTTGTAATAAATTAATATAAAATGAGTTATCATTTTGTTAATATTATTTATAATTTATCAACATTAGCAAAAATATATATCCGTAAATAATATACAAAGATAATAGGCACCATAAAAAGCATCCAAAATATTTAAATCTGACTCTTTGAAACTTTAAAAATAGTTTGCAATTCTGCTTTTCAAATTAATATATTAATTTTAAAATGCATTTACTAAATTGAAGAAACAAAATATACCAACCATTATTCTAAACCCAAAATTTACTTTATCAAGAATATCTGATTGATGGGTTAACAAATTTATATTTTTAATTGTAAATTCAACAGAAGAGAATTATCATAATCCACATAAGAAATCACTATACAGTAAAATTAAAATTTTGCCTCTTTACAGCCTGCCTTGTTCTCTGTCTTCTTTATTCAATTAATTGGAATCGTTTCAACAAATTTGACTTATCAGATTATTTAAGATCTCGATCATGTCGCTATTTATTTTGTTATAAAAAGCTTTAGGATAAAAAGGGAGTTGACTGTTCTTGTGGAGAGTGATAAAATGAAGTGAAAGATAATAATGTTTAGATGTTTATGATCAACTCCTCTTTTGGAGGATCTGATGGATAATGTGTTGATGCTCCATTATCTGATTATGAAGCAAAATGATAAGATTCAGATAATAAAAGACTAAACTATTTATCCTTTTAACAATTCAAAGGAAGAAATTATTCTTAAGCTTTATAAACGATCAGAAAATATAAATAAATATATATGATAAATTTCTTATAATGACTAAAACATATTTTTATTGCATTATTATCAGGAAAATTATGATTAAGATCAACGCTTTATTATATTTGTTTACAAAAGTTTAACTCCTAAAATATATTCTTGAAGACTTTAGAACGATTGCCATAGAGAATTTATTCATTATTGATTAAATCCATATGAGAAAGGACCTTGAACTTTCCCATATAATAACTTTTATTCTGAATTCAGTAATAAAATTTAGGTTAGATCGTAAATTATTATGATTTAGAAATATTTATATATATATATAAAGATTAAGCGTAGCTAGCCTCAACAAGTTATGAAAGAAGGTACAAAATCAATTGAAAATCAAAACAGATGCTATTATTCTGTTTTGGAACGAGTTGGGACAATGGGATGCTACCAATATACTGTATTCTCCATTCTTTTTTTGATTTGTTTAGTCTCAGTTTCTAACTTTTTTATTAGTCCCTACATATTTCATTAGGATCCATACACTTGTCCTGATTTTTAAGAAAAAGAATGCAAATAATTCGTATGCTCTCTTCCTGCAGAACAACGGAGTTCATATACACAAAAAACAATGTCTACAATGGGCAATTAATATGGTGATATGCTTTGCTAGCGCCAGTCTTAAATAACAGCAATGCGCTAAGCAACTCTTATAGGACCTATTGTTGGACTGCTTTTGGGTAGTCTCTTTTCGGGAATAATTGGACGGAGATATACCATCATCATATCTTTATTGGCTTCGATAACGGGTATAATAATCTGTCTAGTTATGCCTACTCCGAATCTCGTTTGCATCGGGCTAATTGTCTGGGGGATAGGTGCTGAAGCTTCTTATACGCTCTTAATAAATTTTATTACAGAAAATACTTCATAATAATATAGAATCAAATGCTATGTCCTCTTATGGACCTTTTTCGCTTTTGCAGCGATGACGAATACACTTTTATTCTATGTTTTTAAAAACTGGAAAGTAATATTGGTCTTTTACTATTTGACAGCTAATGTGGTTGGTTTAATACTATTTACATATTTTGTGTAAAAAACACCAATCTAGCTCATCACCCGCAACTCTCCAGAGTAAGCCTTCTCTGCCTTTATGCGTATTGCCGATAAAAACTAAGTAAAAGATCATAACCTTACAGTGGATGAAATTGCTCAAATCAAGAATATGCATAAAGAGAGTATTTTTACACTTGTGGATATATTTGGTTATGAATCTGTGAGAAAAGATATCATTCCAATGTCTCTACTATCATTTTTAATGATATTTGAATTCTATGGTCCTCCTCTCTTGCTGGACAAACTAAATATGGACTTATTTTTAAATGGAATCCTGACTGGAGTCTCTATATTAGCGGCGAATTCATTTATAAATATCCTACCTCCATTCTATCGTCGTAAGCAATTTCTGATTATCTTTTTTATTTGCTCAGCAGTTTTCCTGTTTATCAACTATATGCAAACTCGAGATAATTGCAAAAATTGCAATGGATCCATATAAATATTGCTTATTTACGCAGCATTCTTCCTCTCTCGCTTATTTATCAATCTTGCCAACGGAATCTTCTTAATCTCACTTAATTAAATGCTTCCATCCCAAGTTAGACATATAGGCTACTATTGGGTGGTATGTTTCGGTCGCTTATCTGCGCTCATAGTTCCCTTCTTACCTAAATTATCAGAAAAATCTATTCCTCTTATGCTTATATTTGCGATAGTGGGAGCTATATGCGCGTTGATGGTATTGTTTATTCGATAGACAACAAATATCCTTCCGCCAGATGTTATTCAATAACTTTAAATATAGAACCCTGATAAAGAGTACTCCAAGATTCCTCACTAATTAGTCAATTGATATGAATTTCTTATGTATTTATTATATTTTATATCAGGAAGAGATTAGTAATATACAAATATAGAATTACAGGAATCAATCATTAATATAATCGGAGAAATACAACAGCCGAGTATTTCGAATCTTAATGTAGGCCGCTTTGTCTTTCATTCTACTCTCACCAAGAGAATCTAATGTGTAATATTTTCTCAGAACTTTACATATCAAATAGTCGAACAATTTGACCAGTCGTTCATCAGTACATTTCGTAGAAAAGAAAGGAACCAAGCTCTTTAAGCTGCAAATCTTGTCCAAAAGTGGCAAATAATACTCCCGGAATCTTGAGATATCAACTCTCCATTTTTCACAATAGTAAATTAGCTGGGGTTAAAATCCCTTCTTGAAAAGCCATCTAACTGCTCTGCTAAAAATATGAACCGGAGGATTCTTCTGATAGTCAGAGCACAATGATGATTTAATGGGAGAAGCTGAGGTAAAATCCGTCTTTTAGAAAATATTTTTTTCGATATAGCTAATGATCAGCTATTCTTCAAATTTAGGCATCTTTTGGGATTTTCTCATTAAAGTAGATGATTTAGGGAATTCAGATGCTGATTTAGCTAATGAAGGATCAAATAGTTTAATAATAGAATTAGAATTACAGTTGTTTGAGGCTAAAGATGATTAATGGTCTAAGAACAAGTTATTCCTATCAATGAAATCATTTAGTTCGAGATTTTAAATGCCCTGGCTCATACTATTTAGACGATAATATAATTATGACCTCACTAATTATAAGAAAAAAAAGTTCATAAGCTCCAAAAGGTTTACCTTGTGTTTCTGTAGCCTTAAACAAATATGCATGAATCACAATATAACTCACAATAAACAATTGAAAAAATGAGTATCTCATGTGATTGGAAAGATAGGAAGAGTTTCCTTCTTGATTAACATAAACAACTAGCTATTTTGCTGGAAATTAATTCCATGTGCAAATAAAGAAACCTGTTGATAGGCTTTGCCCAATATTCTCATTATTTGCTATTTCTATTTCAGGAAATGAGCTATTGACTTGTATCATAAAGATAAAAAATCGAATTAAGTTATTAATTAAATATTAAATTAATTCTTTTATAAAATGCAATTATTATTATTGTTGAAATTATGCTTAAATACACTTTCCAATAGTATCTGTAAGAGTTACTTTTCTTTTCCATTCACCAAATAATTCATATATACAAATTATCCACAAAAATCGTCTTTGCTAACAATATTTTAGCAATAATCAAAAATGTAAAGAGATTTTCAACTGTCATGAAAACAAATGATTCTCAATATTCAATTTATCACTCCATACAATTTACAGCTTTAATTAATATAAATTATATTCATTGGAATTTTATGTCATCATTGACTTATGCTGCCAATCTAGATTTCTGCTGATAAAAGCTTTGAACTCATTTCCCCCTTCACTGATCTCCTTCGAATATACAGGATTATAAAGATTACTAAGTTAATAGAAAAATACTCGCGAGGACACCAGTTAGTCCGATCAAAATGGAGAGACCAACCACCAGCCAGTTAGTTGTACTTGTGCCCAGGTCATCTTCCAACTCGACTGATGAACCGAAATAGCAATTTGCATCACTCGAAAGAGTATAACCGGCAGCGCATTGAGTACACATTAACCCGTTAGTACCACAATTAGCCGATGTAATATTAGCCCCACATCCACTGGGAGTTTGCTCCTAAGGTTCACATGACAAGCAATTGGTACCGCATTGTTGGCAAATACCAAGAGGAGTTGCATAGTAATTAGGAGTATATCCTGTTACGCAGGACGTGCACATCATGTTTGTTGTCTGCCCTACATAATAAGCGCACGTTAAGCAGTTAGAGTCTTGACTGGAGCACAATTGGCAGCTATAGATAGAAGTACCATTCACCACCTGTTGAGTACCATTGATCATCACAGGCAAGCTAAATGCGTTGTTAGCACATAAACTGCAGGTATATACTCCTAAAGCAACTTCTGAGCAAGAGTTTGCATTGCAGTTCGGGGACACTGAAGAGCAGCTATCGCAATTTGCATCACTAGATAGGATATAGGTGGCTGCACACTTAGTACACATCATTCCATTAGGTCCGTTTGTTCCGCAATTAGCTGATGATACATTAGCTCCGCATCCATTAGTTTACTGATATGGTTTACAGGACAAGCAATTGCTACCGCAAGACTGGCAAGTGCCGACTGGAGTTGCCCAGTAGTTTGGTCCATAACCTACAGCACAAGAGGTGCAGACAATGCCTGTCGATTGACCTGGATCGTAGATGCATGTCAAACAGTTAGAGTCTGCTGTAGAGCATACAAAACAACTATAAACAGAAGTGCCATTAATTACTTAATCTGTACCGTTGACCATAACTGGAGTCAAAGATGCGTTGTTTGCACATTGATCACAAGTAAAGACTCCATAGGAAACTTCTGAACAAGAATTAGAATTGCAGTTTGGTGACAAAGTTGGACAGTCATAGCAATTACCATTTGGAGTTAGATAATAGGCTGCTGCACATTAAGTGCACATTAATCCATTAGTACCACAATCAGCTACGGGTACACTAGCCCCACATCCACTTCCTGTTATGGCTTAGCATGCCAAACAATTACTTGAGCAGGGCTGACAAGAACCTTGATTTGCGTAGTTAGAGCCGATAACAACAGCAAATCCATAAACACATGAAGAACAAAACATGCTTGAAGAAAGTGACGAATTATACGTACAAGTCAAACAGTTTGAGCCTCCTGCAGAGCATAGCTGACAAGTCCAGACAAGGCTGCTATTCACAGTATAGTTAAGGCCATTAACGACCAAGGGTGTAGAGAAGCTACTGTTTGAGCATGAAGTACAGTTCACAACTCCAGGAGGAACATAAAGGCAAGACAAGCAATTGATGCCGCAGGTTTAGCAAGTAGCAATAACTGGAGCCCAGTAATTGAGTGCATATCCAGAAGAGCAGGATGTGCAAACCATACTGGTTGACTGGCCAGAATTATAAGTGCAAGTTTGGCAATTAGAGTCTACAGAGGAGCATAATGAGCAACTGTATACAATAGAACCATCAGCCAGCTACTCGGTTCCGTTTATAGTTACAGGGATTAAAAATGCATTGCTTGAGCATTGACTACAAGTGACTACTCCGGTTGATGTGTATGAGCAAGAATTGGGGTTGCAGTTTGGAGACACTGTTGGGCAAGAATAACAATTTGCATCAGAAGAGAGAACATAACCTGCAACGCAGTCGCTACATAACATTCCGTTTGTTCCACAATTAGCTTATGATATATTATTTCCGCATCCATTAGTTTATTGATAGGGTTTGCAGGACAAACAATTACTGCCACAAGATTGGCAAGAACTAACTGGAGTTGCCCAGTAGTTTGGCGCATAGCCTACAACGCAAGAGGTGCACACCATACCATTCGATTGAGCTACATTTGACAGGCATAGCAGACAGTTGGAGTCTACGGAGGAACACAATGGGCAGCTCTCAATAGAAGTGCCATTAACTACTGAGGAATATAAGAATGCGCTATTATTAGAGCATTGATTGCAGGTGAACACTCCCAAAGAAAGGGAAATGCAAGAGTTCACCTTACAGTTAGGAGAAACGGTTGGACAATAGTAGCAATTAGCATCCACTGCGAGAGTATAGTTTGGAGCACATTGAGTGCACATCAATCCATTAGTACCACAAGAACTAAATTGAATACTGGCTCCACATCCACTTGAAGAACCCAGATTATATTGACAAGCTAAACAATTACTTGCACAGGGCTGACACGTCCCGTAGCTGGCACCAGAAGCATAACTGACTGCATAGCCTGCTACACAAGACAAGCAGAACATCTTTGAAGACAGTTGAGGGTCATAGGTACAAGTCAAACAGTTAGAGCCTCCAGTCGAGCAAAGTTGGCACATCTAAAATAGTTTATCATTTACAGTGTAGTTGGTTCCATTAACACTCGTGGGAAGGAGGAAGGAATTATTGGTGCATGCACTGCAGCTAAACAATACGGAGGTAAAAGTTACGGAGGTAACATATGAACAAGAATTGACGAGGCAGTTGGCAGACACATTCGGACAGAAGTAGCAATTAAAATTCCCACCCAGAGTATAATTCGTGGCACATTGGGTACAAACCAATCCGTTGGTGCCGCAGTTAGCATATGTACCAAAAGCTCCGCAGGCATTTCCCATACCTGTTGTGTATGCTGTGCACGCCAAGCAGCCAGTCTGGCAGAGCTGACAGCCCCATATTCCATAGAGAAGTCCATATCCAGCCAAACAAGAGGAGCAGTAAATCCCGTAAGTCAGTGTGGGAGCAAATTAGCAAGTCAGACAGCCTGTATTTGCGGTTGAGCACAATTTGCAAGTCCAAACCAAACTACCATTCACTGTGTAGTTAGTTCCATTGACAGTCACCGGGCCGTTGAAAGTACCACTTGCGCATGCACTGCAGCTGAACACTCCGAAAGCAACCTATGAGCAAGAATTGACGAGGCAGTTGGTCACCACAGTTGGACAATAGTAGCAATTATAATCTATTGCACCGAGAGTATAATTCGTAGCACATGTGACGCAGGTCAATTGGTTAGCTCCGCAACTAATTGTCGGAACACTAGCTCCACATCTGCTTACGTACGTACTATTCACATACATGACATATGGCCCGCAGGACAAACAGTTAGTGGGACAGAGTGCACAAGCAACAGTATTATTTATCATGGGAATCCCATATCCAACAGCGCAAGAAGGGCATTGAATTCCGTAAGTCATTGTGGGAGCATATGAACAAGACAGACAGCCTGGATTTGCTGTGGAACACGGTTGACATACCTAAAATAAGTTATCATTTACTGTATAGTTAGTCCCATTAACAGTCGTCGGAAGGTTGTAGTAACCTGGTGCGCATGAACTGCAACTAAACACTCCGAGAGCAACCTAAGAGCAGGAATTGATAAGACAGTTGGTAGACACAGTTGGACAGTAGTAGCAGTTGGCATCTATACCAAGAGTATAGTTTGTTGCGCATTGAGTACACATCATTCCATTGGTGCCGCAGCTAGCCAATGGAATATTAGCTCCACATCCACTTCCTTGATAGTATTGGCACGTCAAGCAATGACTTTGACAAGGCTGACAGGTACCATAATTTGAGCCAGAAGCCAAACTAACGGCATATCCTACCACGCATGACTGGCAAATCATATTTGAAGGCAAAAGCGGGTCATAGGTGCAAGTCAAACAGTTAGACCCTCCAGCTGAACATAGTAAACAAATCCAAACTAAGCTTCCATTTACTGTGTAGTTAGCACCATTAATTGTCATTGGTGTAGTGTATGAATTGTTTGCGCAAGAATTGCAGGTGACCACTCCCGGAGAAACTAAGCTGCAAGAGTTTGTATTGCAGTTGGCAGACGTGGTTGGGCAGTCATAGCAGTTTGCATTGAGGGCAAGATAATAACCCGTAGCGCATTGAGAGCACATCAATCCGTTGGTGCCGCAATTAGCTGATGTAATATTGGCTCCACATCCATTTCCTGTTATAGCTTGGCAAGATAAGCAGTTAGAACCACATGATTGACAAATCCCGTAGTTTGATGCAGATGTATTTGTACTGGTTGCATAACCCACTGCACAAGACAAGCAGAACATCTTCGAAGACATTTGAGAGTTATAGGTGCAAGTCAAACAGTTAGACCCTCCCGTGGAGCAAAGTTGACATACCTAAATTAAATTACTGTTTACAGTGTAATTAGTGTTACTGAGATAAAATGGAGTCGTGTTATTGGGGGTGATCATTGGAAAGAGGAAGGAATTACTGGCGCATGAACTGCAGCCAAATACTCCAAGGGCAACTTATGAGCAAGAATTGACGAGGCAGTTAGTAGACACAGTAGGACAGTAATAACAATTCCAATCTATTACACTGAGAGTAAAATTTGTTGCACATTGACTGCATACCAATCCGTTTGTTCCGCAATTTGTAGATGGAATACTGGCTCCACAGGCATTACCCATACCCGTAGTGACTGCATTGCAGGTCGAACACCCAGTGGGGCAGAGTACACAACCCCATATTCTATAGGGAATCCCATATCCAGCCAAGCAAGAGTCGCAATTAATTCCGTAAGTGTATGAGGGGACATAAGAGCAAACCAGGCAGCCTGTATTTGCTGTGGAACACGGTTGGCATACCTAAATAATTTATAATTTACATTATAATTAGTTCCATTGACAGTCATCGGAGCAGTGTAAGTACCTGTTGCGCATGAACCGCAGCTGAACACTCCGAGGGCAACCTAAGTGCAGGAATTAGCAAGGCAATTAGCCACGACAGTCGGACAGTAGTAGCAATTATAATCTATTGAGCCGAGGGTATAGTTTGTTGCACATTGACTGCAGACCAATCCGTTTGTTCCGCAGCTTGAAGTTGGAACAGTAGCTCCACACGCGCTTCCCATGCCTGTCGTGTATGCATTGCATGTCAAACAGTTACTAGGACAGATTTGACAGCCCCATATTCCATAGGGAATTCCATATCCAGCCAAGCAAGTAAAACATTGAATTCCATAAGTCAGTGAGGGAGCATAAGAGCAAGTAAGACAACCCACATTTGCGCTAGAACACGATTTACAAGTCCAAACCAAACTACCATTCACTGTGTAGTTAGTTCCATTGACAGTCACCGGGCCGTTGAAAGTACCACTTGCGCATGCACTGCAGCTGAACACTCCGAAAGCAA
>Ga0302188_10000287_pt1 | contig 43293 bp, 39 predicted proteins | sample II_Bog_E2_1_FD_198783 | JGI IMG/M metagenome (GOLD analysis project Ga0302188, IMG submission 198783) | Peat permafrost microbial communities from Stordalen Mire near Abisko, Sweden - II_Bog_E2_1 | ecosystem: Environmental > Terrestrial > Soil > Wetlands > Peat | place: Sweden: Abisko... | reverse complement strand
TGTTTTTTTAGTCAATACTCAGCCATTTTATCATTTTATTATTTTCAGAAAAACCATTAATTTGATCATTATCATTATTCCTTTTATTAACTATTATATTTTAATAAATAATAGTACTGAAAATCCATTTTTTAAATCCTAATGTTCATTCATAAATTGTAAATTTTTCACAAAATCAGACGACAGCTTCGGATATTGGCATGAAATTCCAGTAATCATGGATAATTGATTTAATATGTTCTCCCTTGCAGGCTAATTTGCGCTTATGATGAAAGTCTGTATATATTTTGCATTCTGAAAAAATAATATTTTTGTGAATATTGAGAACTTCAGTTTCAATTTCAACTTAGCTTCCTACTTTTATTGCATTTAGGAACTAGGTGTTGAGGGATAAGGAAACTGTTCGATAATGAGTTACTCGTATCATAGCGATGGTTGTAATAACGTCTATTAAAGCAGTTAGGGCCCCACCATGGATTGACTCCTGAATGTTCTTTTGATGAGGGCCAAACACATATCTAAATGAAGCTTTCCTCGGGTTTTCTTAGTCTCTATCGATTGCAGTTAATCTTCTCCCAAAATCTTCGCTGAAACTGCCAGCCAAATGATGATTCGTACAATAGAACTTAAGTACCTCCTCTGCAGTGAATATCTTATGCATATAATAAAGTTATAATAAAGTATTCCCGATATCAAATGGACATAATTGCAAAACAATTCACATTTCATTGATGATTTTATAATTTTATGATAACTAATAAATCATTCATATTTAGAGTTCATTATATTGATTCCATTAACGTTCATAACGCTTACACTATTTCTTTGCTGCGACTATCTTATCCTGATCTTGGAATTTTTACGCAAATTGAAACGTATGTTTTAGTTTTAATTATTATTCATGTTGGAATTAGATTGATTTTCATTTTTGCTTTTAATTGATCCTTCATTTTAGTATCGAAAAGAAGTGTTTAGAGTGGAAACATTTTTTTGGTGTTCAGTGACAGCTGCCTTAGATCTAAATAGAAATTCAGTATCCACTTTATTTATAGAAATTTCTCTACTTCTACTTTTATTGGCAATAAAAGTATTTAGATATTATTTTTCTATTTTTTTCTATCTAATATCATTCATCATACTTTCCTATCTTTTATACATTAACGTATCAATATATGGAAGATTAATCTTTTTAGGATTATGTGATATGTTTGTAGATTACCAATTATGTTGATTTTATTCTTCTTGTTGGCTATTTGAAAAGGAACTATGGTTAACTTTTTTGCGAAGATAGTCCTCAATTCTATTTTAAAAATATTATTACTAGTCATAGACATTGGATTTAAAGGTTTACCTTATCTTTTCTTACATATTATTTTCTTTATTCTGTCTGATTTTTTTCCATGTGAGTCCAACCCCTTCTAAAAAACTATGATTTTCATGAAGACTAAGATACCACTACTTCAGCTTTACTGCAAAATTATTAACTTTTAACTCTTTATCTCCCATCACTGCTATATTCAGCATCTATTGATACAAAAGATGCATGCATGAGATTTGGATTTTACTTATTTTTTTACTATAATTAGGCTTAATTTTCAATGACTCTGTCTCTTGGTTGAAATTCTCTAAAATTTTAACAATTTCCCGAAATGAAGAATCTGTATTAATATGGGGCGATGTATACAGATAGGTTAGTTCGAAGATCACTCGTTATGGTTCTTCAAATAGTTTATGAATTTTTCGGATGCGGCTAGCAGGGGATGAATGACCATATATTTGCCCCAAAGTAGTCGGAATTGCTGATCTACTATTTGCTTTAATCATTTCCTTCTAATATAATTTCATCCAAAAAAGAACATCATTAAAAATATTTGCACTTAATCAAAATTATTTTCATTATCCAATTTTAAAATTTAACTGTCATACTCAAAACATAGTGCATTTTTGTTTGTTCATATGATTGAATAGATCAATATTTATACTAAGATTGTAAAATTTGATTAATAAAAATTTAATCATTGATGAAAGTCAACTATAACGGCCAAAACCAAGGTTGGGCTTAATTGGCAAATAGTTAATGGGGCGTGATGTAGAATAAGCTTATGGTTGCTAATTCACCAAAATCTTTTGGTTTACTACAGTTTTATTTGGAAATAACAGGCTAGAAAAGCATCTATTACCGCCTGGACCGATACGGCCTGTGCTCTTCTCATGGTTCAAAGGGATAGACATAGTCTCAGAAATATTTTTATCTTTCATTTCAAGTATAGATGAGGATCCAGTTAACTATTTTTTTTCAGAAGCCACAGCCATTCCAATTCCAATTTTGTGGTGGGCCTTCGGGACATAGTAATATGGAGGATATGTTTGTTTTTGATTAACCTTTTAAAACATCTTATTCATATCACCCATTTTCTTTGGGATTGAACCTTCTCCTATATGGGGCATAGATGAAATTTTAATAAAGTACTCTTCAGTATTAATTGTTGATTCGACTGTGAGTTCTTTCTCATCAAAATTATTTTGTATTTTGAAAAAAGGTTGTTCAAGAATATCCTCAATTGTTGGTCTCTTTTGAGGTGTTACCCTGAGAATCATTCTAATAAGATCTATATCTTCTGGTTCTAAATCACTCACTTGTTACCAAATTTTTAGCCAAAATAAATTTTAGTTTTCATTTGTTCCAAAACATCTTAGGGCTTATCGCCTCTAAAAGGAGCACGACCTGCGATGAGTTCAAAAAGTAGGATTCCTAAAGCCCAAATATCGATTTTATTATCATAAGTTCGATTCTGAATCATTTAGGGAGACATATATTAATAAGTTCCGCATAATGTTTTTCTATCTCCTAAAAGGGTGGCAAATCCAAAATCACATAACTTGGCTTACCCAGCTTTAGTTAATAATACATTTTCGGGCTGAATAAAAAAATATATACCTTAATATCTCTATGCATAATATTTTGTTTGTGAAGATATGCCAAGGCTTAGCAGACATCTTTGAAGTATTTTCGGATATCCTTCTTGGGAACCTATTCCATCTTGATTTTCTAAAAGAGAGTTCCTCCATCTGCATACTCAAGAATCATATATGTAATTTAACGATCTGTATCAATGTGAACATCAATTAATTTAATAATATTGGGATGGATGAGCTTGTTGTGCATTGCCACTTCGTTCTTTGCGATTTTGTTGATCTTAATAATGACTATTATACCATTTTGACTGCCACAACGCTTCCATTCATGAGATCTCTTGCAAGTTTGACTTGTCCATATGAACCAAAACCAATGGTCACATGAGTATTTTAATAACCTTTCATAATTTAGAAACGGCCTTTAAGCAGCATTATGCTATTATAAACTAATATTCACAATTATTCCCAACAAATTTATCATTTATCAACGCCCATACTTAAAAGAATTATCATAATATCCTTTTTCAGCATGCCAAGAGGTCAATATTCAAAGACTTTGTAAAAAACTCATTTTTTAGCACATAGTACATTGTTTTTTAGAGCAGGAGTTTATGAAATGATCATGGATAGAATGCAAAAAATAAATTATAAAAAGAGAGTTTTGTCTAAACGTTCATAAATCTTAAGTATTTATTCTCAAAAACAACAACTTCAATAAAATGTAACTCTGGAGATGGCCACGCTGATTAATATACATTTATAAACTTTTATAATGAGAAAAGTATAAAGATACTCTCTTAAGACTATTATCATCATGAAACTCTGTATTGTTGAGCAAATATTAATTAAATGGGTAAAAAAAATATTGATAGCTTTCACTATTTATAATTTTGAATTCATTTATTTTACATCACAAGGTTAGCGTTAATTCTTTCCAAGATTTTTAGACAATAGTCAAGGCATCATTAATTTGGGACTTCGTAATAATTAAAGGTGGAGAGAATCTAATAATGTTTTTCTGGGTAGGCTTAGCTATAAGTCCATGTTTAAGGAGAACCATCGCAAATTTCTCAGCATAACTGCCTTTTTGAAACTCCATTCCGATAAACAAGCCTTTACCTCGAATTTCCTTCAAGATATTGCCTACTACAATTTGCTGGAGACTCTTCAGGAAATATTATCCAATTACTGCTGAATTTTCAATCATTTTTTCTTCAATCAATACATCGAGAGCAGTTTCCGTTACAGCACAAGCAAGGGGATTTCCGCCATAAGTTGACCCATGCTCTCCAGGTTTAATATTATTCATAATTTTGTTGTCACAGAGGACAGCTGAAACTGGCATGAATCCTCCAGAAAGTGCTTTTCCCAGCAAGACAATATCTGGTCTTACATCTTCGTGCATTGAGCAAAGCAGTTTCCCTGTACGGCCCAATCCAGTTTGAATTTAATCACATATTAAGAGAACGTTGTACTGATCGCAAAGTGTTTTGACCTTTTTCAAATAACCTAAGTTAAGTTAAATAAACCTGATGGAGGAATTAAAACACCCTTCTAACCCTGAATTGGTTAGACCATGTATGCAACTATGTTTGGGTTTCTCTTCAGTTATGTTTCAAGGGCTTAAATGGATCCATAGTCAATCAGATCAAAATTGAGTCCCTTGAAAGGTCCAAAATTATGATACCTTTCAGGATCCTCTGAGCTTCCACAAGCAGCAATTGTTCTTCCCCAAAAGTTTCCTTTTGCAAAAAGAACTGTGGCTTGATCTGACTCTACTTTTTTGTTAACATAGCCCCATCGGCGTGCAAATTTGACAGCACTCTCACCGGCTTCCACTCCACTATTCATAAACAGAGTTTTATCGTAGCCGAACATATCATGGAGTTTTTTCTCAGCCAATCCAAGGAGATTGCTATGGACGGCACGGGATGTCAGCGTGAGTTTTTGTGCCTGCTCAATGAATGTTTTCAGAATTTTGGGATGCACATGTCCTTGATTAACTGCTGAGTATGCTGACAAGAAGTCCATATATTTTTTTCCTGTATGAAAAAGGATTTACCTTAGCAATCAGTAACATAAATGCCTGATCCACTCTAGATCACAACTGGCATGGGATGATAGTTGTGGCAGCCATAGTCATGCTCAAGTTGTATGCACTGTTGAGAAGTGAGTTTAGAAGAACCAAAAAGGGTTCTTATGTTTCTAAATAGCAGCTTCATTATGAAGGCAGGTCAGTTCGAGAAATAAATAATTAATTAAGGACATTAACATCATTAATATTAATGATCAGGTTATATTTTCGATTATTTTTCAGTTATTGGCCTGGCTTTCTTTTTGATTCTTTAAAGAAATGTCCAATTTGTATGTTATAAAAGAAGGTTTCCCTTAATTCCAAAGGACACCTTTAAACTACTTATTTCATAGAAATTTCATATATATTTTATACTATCCCAATAAAAATATTTCCCCCTATTTTATGGGAATAATTTAAATTTGGATCTGGTTAATGTGCTTTAAAATCAATTTGAGTTCTTAGACCAAACTTTTAATTATTGATCTATTCTAATTTACATCTTCCAATTATCTACTGTTTAAATAATGAATCGCTTCAAATCAATACTTATTTTAATTTCCTTACTATTGCATTCACTCTTCCTTCCCCGATATTTTGCGAATTACCTTATCAGCCCGATTAAATAAGTTTCATGATCAATAAAATAGATTCTACTTAAATCAGCTTATTTTTATCCATAAATGACACTGTCATCAAAACTGCAAATTACAGATGTATTTCTTAATTTTAATATTAAAGTAATGAAACTCAATTGTATTTTATTCGTTTATACATTTGATTTGATGACTTATCTCTCGCAAAATCCAAGCTCCTATTAATATAGCGCGCAGTCATATAGCAGTAATGTCAAAGCATCTTATTCTGGAGAAAATGACGATAAATTTAGAAAATTTTCAAACGCGGCAACAAAGCCACAACCCAATCGTTATGGTGAGTCCCAGGTAAATCAGGTTTATAAGCCTATAAGGGTTTCAAATTAGCATAAAAGCCATTTTCAGCCAAATTCAATTGTTTAGACTCCACCTCCCTCCCAAATGCCGATCTCCAATCAACAAACAATCTCGAATTCAGTTAAAACCCTATAAAATCGATAGACAATTTCCAAGACATTGTATACAGCTCCTCCTACCTCCGCTGACACCAGATACAGCAACTATCTTAAGCAAAGCGAAACTCATACCTACAAATACAATATCTTTAGTTTCATGGATTAGCCTTGGAATAACTGTTTATAAGGTAATAAGTGTGGGTCTTGCCCCAACAATGAGTGTCTACCAAGAGAAACTTTAAGATAATATTGGAATTGATAAGATCATTCTTTGTATTTATTAACTTTTGACATAATATAAAAAATCGTTAGCATCTATGATATCAAAAAAAATGCATACAAGATATTTCTTGCCAAGATCATCAAAATCAATAATCTATGATTATTTTTAGAAGGAGAATTGTTATACAACCAAAAAGCATATATCAACTTTGTAAACTCTGATTTTTGAATGGAGATAGTTTATAAAATTAATTTTTTATTCATTTCTTCAAAAAACATTCTGTTTGCCTATTTTCATTTAATATCATTAATATCATTTATGCAGAAAGATAATTTTTTAGGTGAATTTCAGGAGGAGAAATATGTCATCAAAAAGACTTATCTCACCTCTAGTCTACGAAATATTAGACTGTATCACACCAAGTTTAGTCCCGTCAACCCAAAACGCACCATAGCTATTATTCACGGTTTCGGAGAACACTCAGGCAGATTCTATTAAATAGCTCACTTCTTTGCAATTCACGAGTATGAAGTTCTTCTAGTGGATTTGACAGGTTTTGGTTACTCTGGAGGACCTAGAGGTTGTGCAACAGTGGAGATATTGTAAAATGACGTCATTACACTTTTAACACAAGCTAGGCCTGATCTTCCGCTTTTCCTATATGCACACAGTCTTGGAGGACTGACTACCATCAAACTACTATTAGACCGTCCTCAAATCACAGTGAGCGGTTGTATATTAACAAGTCCATTATTGGGTATTCCCAAAGATCGTCGCGTTTCTTGGCCAAAGAAAATGATAGTGATGTAATTGGGAGATGAGTTACAAGATCTAATTGTAAATTCAATGATCAACCCTACTGCGCTTACTAAAAACAACAAATACATGCAAAACATCTTTGAAGATAGATTGATGATCCCATTCGTTGGGGTTAAGATGGCAAAATCTATTCTACAATCAATCAGCTCTACAAATAAAGATATGAACAACTTCTCTTTTCCTGTGATTGTTTTTCATGGTAAAAAAGATTCAGTTGTTGATTATTAGGACTCTAAGAAGTTTGTTTACAGCAAACTTACAGCCTACAAACAGCTACATTTGTTTGATAATGGGTATCACGAACTTCAGCACGATTAAGAAAAGGACGAGCTTCTCGAGCGAGGACTACGCTTTTTAGAATCACTACCAAATACTATGCTGCGAGAGGCAGGGCAAATTATCTACTCTGATCTTGAAGTGCCACTGAAGTAAAAGAACAAACCTCTTAGAAAAATAGGCTCAATAATCGTAATTCTCGGTATAGTGGTATTCTTGATCAGAAAATGGCTGAAAGCGAGAAGATGATAGACATATTTTGTGAATAGCTATTCAGTAAATCTATTCAATGAGAATTGTAAGCTATAGAATGATGGAATTATTAAGATGTTATCACATTGAAAAATAGTTTTATATCAGCGCTGATAAATTTGATATGATTAAATATTGATAAAGGATGGTTTATTGTATAAACTTATATCATATTTTGTCAATCCATGTGTATCTTTTCAATTACTCAGAACATGAACATAAAAAGGAGGAACCGCATTTGAAATCATTTTTCACAGAAGAAAAGGAGAGCTATACATTTTATTTTGACATCTCTGCCGAGGATTTACCCCAAAAGATTGAAGTTAGTGTCCAATCCAGAACCCGGATGGAGGAAGTACTTCTTATCGCTATTGAATAAATTAATAAAGTGATTGTAGCTCAAAACATAGAGCTAGTTGCAAATTTATCCTTGTATAAAGCAAGATTAGTTGGCTGGAACTTTAAGCCTAAAACAGATATGCCAGGTATTAGATTTTTTATTTAGCTCTTTCGCTGAGCCAAAAAATATGTGACCTCAAAGTGACAAAAATAGCAGTTCAAATTCTTAATAAGGAGAAAGCCATCATCAAACTTAATAAAATATAACAAGATCTTCATTAAAAACAATAAACAAAATAAGACCTCACTAAAGAAAGTCAAGCATTGTAGGCATTAAGTCTACATGAAAAGGAGTTAGTTCCTGCTCCTTAGTCATCTTAGCAATGATTATTCTTAATCTTAACAATGAATTATCATCATTTTCAAAAGCAGATGAAAATATAACCATTTTGGTTGCATAAGTGAGAAGGAGCATGAGTGATGATATTATAAATGTAGATAGATCATGATTTAATGGAGGGAATATTGGGTTGGGAAGAAATAACCTTGGCTGATTTGGATAGCCCGTATGAGTTGTAATTATCTATATCTTTGCGGTAGGCTTCTATACGTTTTATCATGTCAAATTGCAAATCATCGTGTATGTGATCTTTTGCAAAGGTATATTGATCATAGAGAGTTCGTGCTGTTTCCATCTTTAATCGAAAAATAAATTATATTACTAACAAACTCTCTTTATTTATAAAGCTCTAAAATCCTAAGCTCCAAGAGACTTCTTTAAAATAGATAGAGGATAATTTTTATATAAAATTAATCTTTTAAGTCATTTTTATTGTCTTTCTTAATACACAAAGCATTTTAATTGTAAAAATAAATTTTAATTCATTGTATTGTGATATTTTATTATTGTTAGGACATGAGCCTAATTCCATTAACGATCACCCCGTTTGCAATTCATGACGCAGATATTAATTACGACGATGTCCTCATAAGGATGTTCCTTGAATAGCAATAAGAGAATTCCAAAATCGATTTGGAAAGAGAATAAGCAGCTTTGATATCCAGATAATTGAGTGAAAGTAAAGAAGAAAATAACAGTCGATGGGAAATGAAGGAAATCGGCTAAAAACTCAATAAATTATAGCGTAGTTTGATGAGAGACAGAGATCTGACTACTGCAAAAATATGTAATAGCCATGGAGCAGTCATTAATAATAAATACGAGGAACTAAGCACAATAAACTCTAATATTAATTCAATTTTGCGCAATCTTTCTCAATCTGGTAAGGCTAAGCCAGTTCTCGACAGTATAAAAAAGAAACTCATCACAATGTACAATCAAAGTGTTCAATAACTCGCTCTAAAAGATAAACTCAACAAAAAGATACAATGTCTGAAGGAAAAGCAAACTAGTTGTTAAAAAGCAATTAGTTAGGTTCGAATGGATATTTAAAACTTTAACAGTTAACTCACATAAGTAAAGGCCCTTAGAGCTATGAATTTTAGGAAGTGGAAAAGAATTGAATAAAATTTTACAAAAATATATTGATATGTTAATTTTAAGTTTTAGTACGAGAAAATTAATATGATCATTACCCATCCGTTACATCCTTTATTGAGTTTTATAGCTAGTTTAATAAAATTAGAACATTTTTTTTCAAGAAAAAAAAAATGAATAATTAATACAATGGTATGATACAAATAGTAATAAGGGTTAAATACAATTAGCAGTTAGCTTGTTAAATCATACATGAATTGCTTTAACCATATCTTCCACTTTTTTTATACCATCTTCCCACTGTTCGAACTTACCTAGCATTGTTGCAATACGATTCATTTCCAATACCTTGGGAGCGACCCAAGTGATGGTTACTTCTTGTTTTATTTGATTGATTGACCCTTTGATTAACTCTAAGGCCATTGCTTTCATGGCCATGAATTCCACTTGATCTACTGCAATATTGCATGTCTTTGACAGAATTTCGAAACTAATAACCCTATTATTTTTGGGCAAATTGAAAGCCAGCTCGAGGAAAGCCATCAATCTAATTTTTTGTTACAGTTTAGTTTGATTTCGAAGAAGTTCCTCCTAAATAACAATAACAATACGTGTTGAATGCTTACTTGCTTAAATTTCTGGATATCTCCCCTATTGAATATTTCAAGAAGTTCATACATCCAAGCATAGGGGCTGTTTTTAAGCGAAATAAGCAGCGGTTGCTCAAGCAATTCTGAAAAATTATAGATTTCGTCTGAAACAAGCACAGCGATGGCCATTTCGAAGAGAAGATTCAGTTTTTATTTTTCTTATAATTCTTGAGTTTGAGTATAGGCTAGATATTGAAGAGCGCTGCTATAAAATTGTTTGTATTTGCGTTTTGATGCGTAGAAGGTAAAGGCAAGTTTATAGTAGCTCGAGTAAATAAAACTATCCACGTCTTTATGAGTTTCTATATAGGTCTTTACTTTTGAGAGCTGCTAAGAAGCTGTCTCAAGACTGGAACCTATTGAATAGAAACCTTTGAAAGCTGCTACAATAATCTTAGCTTCTTCACTAGCAGTTTCCTTCTCAAAAGCCGATAAAAATTCTATAACTTCTTGATCTACATGAGGGGAGATGTACGAGAAAGAGAAGTAAGACTTTCCCTTATGATTTTAAGCAAATTGATTTGATCAATATTTTTTTGGAAGCGTTTAACAAAATCAGAGTAGAATGCAAAGGTAATTTTCCCCTTCACCCGTGGATGATAAATGAATTGCAGTGATGCTATAGTAAGTTCATTCCATAATCTATGTCTAAACGCAGATACCTTTTGTTGTAGAAGTTAGGGAAGGACTGTAGCAGCGCAGCACAGTCAGGGAAAGCACTTTCATACTGTTGTAGGATGGGAAAACTCATTTAATTTAAATATTTTTTGAATATAATCTCTAATCAATATTAAGATTCCTCCAATTCACATAAATGCTTGATAAATATGATTCTTTAAAAAATAAAAGGAAAAAGCACAAAAACTAAAAATATTTCATATTCAACTATTTTTGGGTAATCTTCATCAATGCATTAATACTTTACATATTAATAATGGAAAAGGAATCGCTATTGTTGTATAAAAGATCTTTTGAATTGTATTTTATTATTAGTAGAAAGATTATAAATTGTTTTTGCTTTTTCATTATTATCTTCTCCTGACGCCGATCATTTTTCCACATCATTTTTTAATAAATGTTAGTATCAACAAGTTTTAAGTGTTTGAGTGATTTATTATGTTGTAAATTAGCTTATATATGCGAATAAACGTATTTAATAACTTGTACTTCTGATATACATAGACAAGCTTAATTAAAAATAAGAAAATAATTGAAAAGGAATTATACTGAAGACTGATACAAAAATATTGAGAAGAATGAATTTCAGTACGTCCAAAAACTATAATTGATCCTTCAAAATGTTAAAACTCCAAAATAAGTTGACCTGGAAAGAAGAATTATGAATACTCCCAAGAAATATTTAACGCATCATTTCTGAATAACTCTTTTAAATTACCCGAAAGCAAAGTTTATTTCCTCCATTCGCATTTATTCTATAAAAATATACGAATTTGGATTTTAAATAATCAAAACAAAATTCTTCCATTTTGTGCCAATCTTCGCCCTCAAAAATGCGGAAATAATAAATAATTGAAAAAATCAGTAGATCTGCAGTGAGCAGGAGCCATTCACTCTTGTTGTAAGCATTCGGAACTAGATAACTCTATCTTATCGCTTTATAAAGCGCAGATTTCTCTTTAAAATATAGGAATAGGTGGAATTTTTCGTTTTGAAGCCATGCAGAGTTTTTGGATGTCTTTTACGTAGACTTTAATCTTTTTATTATCACGATGAGCTAGGATAAAGGCTTTCATTAAGAATCAGTTGGAAGTGTCAGTATTATATATGTAAAAATTATAAACTCAATATGCAAATAGAAATACTTAAATCAAATATTACCATGCGTTCTCTCAGCTTAAATACAAAAACCTTTAAATCAAAATGAAATTACTTGCGCTATTCTCGAAGTATATCAAAAGAAACCCCAAGATTCAGTTATATTTGAGTTGAAATTTATAATATTCACTTGCTTTTTAGGAAAGGAGAACAATTATCATTTTAAGTGAATGCAATTATTATTTTCTTTATCATTCAGTAACTCATTATTTTATTTGATTGAATGATATATTTACCCTGAATTCATCAAAAAACCCTTACTGATTGATCAATATTTTTTTTTCAGCTTGAGTGATTGTTCCATAAAGAGAATATACTTGTTTATTCAAACTACCAAATATCAAAATAGATATGGAGTTGACATCCAAGTTATTCTTGAATTAATTTACTTTAGATTTAAATCAGGAAGGTAGATCTGATTCTTTTTTTCTATGAACAATAATAGATCGTCACATCGCTTATCATAAAAGTTTTGCAATTTATCTGATTTGTTTGAGTATTGCCTTTTAAAGTTCATCACATTTTCTAAAAAGCAAGTTTAAGATCATATTTATTCTATCTGCTTTCTTTATGTTATTTTAAAAATGGAAAAATAAATCTGGATCTTCTTTTGCTGTAAACTAGTTAAAAAGTTATATTCCCAAGGTAATCTGAGATATTTAATCCATATTATCATCCCCAAACATGAGGATGATTATTCTAATATTTTCAGTTTTGACTTTAAGTTAGGTAATCAAAAGGACCTTTTGACATTATTAATCATTAAACTACAAAATATTTATTGTCAAAATGAATGATATCAAACTCATTAAATTATTTATAAATCATTCTTAGTCAACCTACTTATTCATATTTTCCCAAAATGGTTAACTTTCCTATACTTAGTCCATAAAATTTCTTAGACTCGGCTGACTAAAAGGCAGAAACTAATTAACCTTCATTTCTTTGTCCTCCTCCTTTCCCTCTGATCCTTATCCTGGTGAGGAGTTAAATTTGCTATATGAAGTCTGGCTATCAATAGATGGAAATTGGGAAAATGTATTAATCCTATTAGTGACTTCGTAGTCGGGAAGTAATTTAAGATCTGCTTGGCTTGGGCAAACCTTGGCTATTTATTCATAGATGTCAAAAGTTCTCATTTTGCTAAGATGAGCTATCACCTAAATTAATAAAAGAAATACTGCTTGCTCTTGTTTTAGGCAAAGTGCTCTAAGTTGTTTGGGATTGAGCAGCTCATTGCTGATCTTTATCTGAGTCATTCTAAAAGCTATTTGGTCTACAAGCATAACGCTGATTATTATATATTTATTGGATAATTTAACGATTAATAAATTTTAATTAGAAAATAATTTCCAATATTATATCGACATACTCTAGTGATTTGTAATAAATTCATTTTTAATAAGGAAATATTAAATTTTTTACTACCATTCAAGTGATCAAATATAAGATAAGAGCGATTTTTCTCTATAAAAAAATGAAAAAACATGCATTATTTTGTACATATATAATTGTATAGTAATATTAAAGTTTTAAGGTAATAAAACAATTATCCCTTTCCATTTCGCTCAACATTTAATACTTGCTTGATATAATTTCTGTGATTATACCTAAAAATACTCTATCAGCTATATATATTCTATATTTTGTTAAAATATCTTGATGATAGTGCTTCTTTTATTACCATTGGTTATGTTCGTTTCACCACTACCACAAATATACTCTCTCACCAATACATACGAGATCACCAATAAAATTTCTGCACAATAACTTGCTCATGCCTACTTCGATGTGAATGACAGAAAGACTGGATGGAATAATTTATATATCTATGCAAACTAAAAAGTTTCGGATTTGGAACAACACAGAGCTGTTGGATTTCTTGAGGGTTATGCCACCTATAGTCAAATTTATTCAGCATTCGTTAATTTTTGTGGTTCAGATTTCAATGGCAGCAGAGAAGCTCCCAAGTAAGTTCAGGATTTTATGGACAATCAATTAGATTATATTGACTTACAGGTTCAACTAAATCCAAACGATATATTTTGGAGATATACTGGCTATTATCTAGAGCAGGTGAGATATATGCATGCGGGATATCAAACCCGCATCAAAAAATAAAAACTCACTAAACTATAACTCACTTTCAGTCAACTGTATTACCTCACTTCTATCGGTGATCTTGAAGATCTACTACAAATTGTGGATTAAAAAGACCGTTAAAAAAAGAATTGTAATGCTTATGTAAGTCTATTAAATGATTAATTGTATGTTACTCATGGAACTCATAATAGGTATGCTTTTCTTTTACGGATATCTAAAACTTGGAGTTTTCCGAGGACCGGTGTTCCAATGCAAACAACAAGCTTTACATCTCGTCCAGGAGATCTCATTTCAAAGGATGATTTCTTTTTACTTAGTTCAGGGCTCAGAGTACTCGAAACAAGTTTTGAAAATTTTAATCGCTAAAATTTAAAAGAGCTTAAACCTACAACAGTGCCTTCTTGGTTACGAACAGTCGTAGCCAATCATCTTTCTTCAACAAATGAAGAATGGATATCTTATTTTGTAAAATAACGGAGTGGGACTCATAACAATCAATGGATGTTGATAAATCCAATGAGATTATAATCGAAATCAGGAGTAATTCATTTCATCGAAGAAGCATTTTCGCTTTATAAAGTATTCGATATGACATAATTATTATTCAGCCAAAAGTATGTTGCATCCTATAACATGCCATATTCCAAATAAATCTATGACAAACTAAATTATGCTTTTAAGTGTATTTTCCTTCAATTATTTAGATAATGCCACTTATGATACTGATATTAGAGGAGTTATCTTGAAAGAATACCACCCTAAAATGCTTAATTAATAGGATATGAAATATTGGTTGGTTAACAACGAGGAAAAAAATGTTACGAGGGGGCTTGCTCCAAGGTAAATGTGCATTTATATTAGATATGATCTTTATACTATACCTTCGCCTTTTGGAATGACTGATTGTAAAATTGCCTCCCCAAATAGCTTAAAACAAAACTATTTTTGGGCTATTTCTGGACCTCCAAGAAGCAATGGTAGGTTTCCTCCTTTTGAGTGGGCAAATTTTTAAAGTTATCCTCATGAAGGACTCTTACCAAAGTATGATTTCTAGTGGCAAAAAATTCCTTTGGATTTATAATTGGAAATAAAATAACTTATCGAGCCAACTGAAATATGATAGATCTAACTAAATATCTCATTTATTAATCCAGTAAAATAATCTAATATCAACAATCATTTTTAACAAATGTGTTGATGACTGATTTGATTGAAATTAATTGTCTTTTTTAAGCGATCGAGGCCATTTTAATTAGAAATGAATTGTCAAGATTGATATTTTCAAGAATCAATTGAATTGCTTCGGACCAAATATCTTCTTCTTCAGAGATAATCCTTTCTATTAGCATATTTGCCACACTGCCTCCCCTCTTATATAAAATGTTAATAATTAGATACAAAATCCAAAAGTTATCGATTGTTAACTCTGTCTTAATATATTTTTAAGTTATTTCCCAAGCTTTAGTTTAGTTTATGAAATAGCAGAAAGGAATTAAATTATAGAAAGGATAGTCTATGTTTGCTTGAACCAAAGACTTATAATTGTCAATATTGCAAAGCTTTACTCTTTATTTATCAACAACGTTGATTGCTCTCAAAAATTTGTCTTTTGGTGATTATTTGTAATATTCTTAAAGCATTGCAAGAATTTTGTTTTGGTACACTTATAATCGAAGTGAAACAAGGGCTGAATCAGGCTATTCTCCATTCTTAAGAACACTGCAACGACGATTATTACATAAGAACTATTCCGTTCTATTAAAAGCCTTCAAAGATCTTTGAGCTGTCAAAGAATTTTGATTGCTTTTTACATTTAAGAAAAATGGATTATCAGTTGTTTAGTTATCTTTGTACAATACTTATCTTGTAAATAAAGGGAGATGTAAATTTTCATCTTTGGCTTCTATTAAAGTTAGCCTGCGAATTTCTTGAGTTGAGTACCCTATTTTCTTTTAGAGAAAATATAATTGTTCAGAAGTAAGAATCTATTCTGCGACCAGTTCGTTTGACAATAAAATATCGGAATAAAGAATGTAACTAAACTCCCATGAGAATTCTGGTAAATATGAGGCGCATAAATTTTTAAATTCTGTCCAGTCTATTAATTTTATGTTTGTTTAAATTAAAACAGGTATTGGATCTCGTTCAATTTGATTCCTATTTTCGATTAATAATTATCTGAAAATAATCTAAAATTTTGCAGGTTCAATGACTTTCATTCCTACTAATCGATTGGCATATTTTCCTTCAAGATATTTAAATAGTAGAGCAGCAATGAATCCCCTTTTAATTAAATGTGAAACAGGACTAAGTATTTAAAGAGCTGGACCATAGTAACCATTTTTCATTAATTTTTACGACAATTGTTTCATAATTTTAATGTGATTATTAGTATAGTAACTAATATATTGACCACTTTCTATTTTGCTCATGTATTTAAAAAGTGAAGAAATATTCATATTAACCAGATTGTCCGCTGAGTTATTGTTAATCAAATCGCTCATAAAGTTAAGACTACTTTTAGTTTATGACAAATCAAAAACAGGAGAAATAATAAAGGTTAGACTACATGAGTTAAAATCGTCCATCATATTGATAATCTATTGAAACATTTCACGTGTATCTTTTTCCATTAAATCAATAATCGGCTTTGCTCTTTCAAAATTATCAGGATATTGTTCCAATATTTATCTCAAGACAGATACAGCAGCTTTTTCAAAAACTCCCCTATCCACTTAGCAAATATTAAATATATTGCTTTCCATGATTCTTTTAAGAATATGGCTGCACTAATGCTTCATCATGCTCTTAGCGTAGACTTCGAAAAGTAGATCTAGTTAAAGCTGAAAATATTCATTAAGGTATAGTAGAATATTTAATAAATTGCGAGGGTGAGCAAGTTCTATAGATTCTTCTTAAATTTTGATAATTTAATCCATAATTCTTCTGTTAAAATAGCTTTAAATTAAGTCTTAGTATACATTGATAGTAGGATGAAGTAAATCTTCTATATATACTGAAGGGTAAATGATGAAAAAGACATGTAAAATTTCATGCCCAATAGGCAAGCACACTTAGGGCACTTAACTCAGCTTAAATTAACTTAAAGCAGTTGCCATTAATTTTTTATTTGTAGGACTATCTAAAATATGTCTGTAAAGCCTTAACAATCGATCTTTGGTGAGATCAGAATTAAATAAGCGGACATGCTAAGCAAAGAACAATCGAGCATCGTTTTACTGAATAATATGCTCAACTGCATATTCCAAAGCTTACTCAAATTTTTAAGGCTGCTATCTATAAATTTTAGACATTTTCCTGATCAAGCTCTTTCCATTTTATTTGTCATTTTTAGGGAAATCACCGGACTACTTTCGTTAATTGCATGTCGATTGATTATGAAATACACCACAACTGTCCCCAGTTCTTGTATCAACAGCTGAAGAAGCATGTTTTAGAGCTGGCTCGACTTAAAAAGAGGATAAAGATGATAATATAGAGCTTTTTAACTAATTAACCAGATCTGGTGATTATTATTGTTATTCATACTAAGAATATAGACAATCTTACTTCTGAAAGTTCCTTTTTCCCTCGAACAGATTTCGTGAGTTGAATAGGTTTTTCTGGCCTTGGTTCTGGTGACAGCCGATTGGGTGAATCAAAGTCTACTCTTTTTTTAAGCTCTGGAAATTTTATCAATTTATCATTATTTATCTTTAAGTATTTTTGATCAAGAGGACTGTCTTGATAATTCTAATTCTTGATTGATTTCTCAACCTCTTTCTTAAAACTATTTATTGAGGCTTTTAGTGCCTGTTGCATACTTCCTCCTTTAAATCTCACACTTTTGCTGTCAGATGCTAGATACTGTGATTTAACTTTAACCAAAGGTTTACTGGATTAGGATACAGCTTTTTCAGTGATTGCAGGCTCTTCTCTCATACTCCTTTTTAATAACTCTTTTTCTTGTCTCTTTCTTTCTTCTTCTTGGATTTCATCAGCACTCACGAGTTTGAGAGTTTTCATTTGCAATTCTTTAAAATCATAAAAAAATAAGAGCAGCTTATCATCATAGACGGTGGAAGTATAGTAATGACCTTAGTAAGCTTAGATTTAACCAAGGTCAATAAATTAATATTCATCAACTTGATATATTTTCATACGATTGTTAAAGAACCAAACAGCCATGCATTTGTTAATAATTAGAATTCCATCATTACTCATTTAGTTCATCACTTTAGATTATTTGATAATTAAACATAAATTTTATATTCTTAATAAAGTATTGCCCTAATATGTTCGAAAAGCGGATAGTTACATTTTACCTTCAATTAGCTTTGGTAGCCATTACCGACTATCCTACCATTATACATTTTTCCTTTTTCCGATTTTATGATCGTATATTACTATTCTCTTATTTGTAATTAAAAATTGAGTTTGTCCTAAAAAGCAGCTGGGCAAATCTTAATCATAGTTTCGAATGTTGTAAAGGGTAAGCTTTTTAGTACTATATTGCCTAAATTCTCCATATACAACGCATTTTTAACCCCAATCAAAAGAATAAATTCTTTCATTATTTAAGTAAAGAGCCAAATGTAATTCCACTCGATGTTGCCAATCAGTCCAATAAATCATAACGCAATTTTTTGTGATTACAAGTGCTTCTGATTTTTAAGAAGAATATGCTAGTGAAATTGGATGCGCTGATACAAGATGAGTTGTGATATATTATTCTAGAAAATCAAGAGAGGCAAAGAGAATTTAGTTCGAAGTGGTGATAATTAACTTATTACGCTGTTCGATGATGGTGAGAGTGGGCCGGTGCGGAAGAAACAACATTATTGTGATTAAAGGATATATAGTTTATGAAATTTGAAAATGTAATAATAAGATGTTAATAAAGGAGAATAAAAATAGTATAAATAAATTAGAAGAGTTGTAGAAAAAGGTTTTCTTAATCACTACATGATCATGTAAATATTCATCATTTATAAAATTTATTGAAAAAACTTTGGACACTGGTGAATCATGAATTTTCAATTTTAATAGTTAATATTTAGACTTGTCATATAGTTTTATTATTTCCTCTTTTGATAGTGCATAGTTATTATAAATATGGGAGTGATTAGTTGGGTCTCGGCTTCAACTTTTGGCACTAATTAGCTCAATAAATCTGAGGAAAAGGATATCTTAAGTAGTGTTGTAGCTGTCTCAACTCTATCTAAATAATCTCTAATGCGTAAATACGACTAGAACAGCGAAATTTTATCATCCTTGATGAATTACATTGCTAAAAAATTGGAAAAGCCATCTATCCCGAATATTGCCCTCATTTTTAGAGCATCATAACATAAATTTAAAGCCTCAGCATTTCATGAGTAATGTCATGGTAAGAAAAATACAATCATGATTGCATGCACAACTGACAATAAATATTTTGGTGGATTCACGCCATGTGAATGGAAAAAAAATGAGATGCTTACTTACTAATAGGATTAAAAATCGCAGTCCTTTTTATTTAAAGTTGAGGGAAAATAATTATTTACTTATGATATAAAGCCATAGCACAACAAACAAGCAATTATGAACGACAGTGATTGCGGACCAGTTTTCGGAGAGGGACATGATATCAATATTGTGGACGAAGCTGATAAGAAGGAAAACTGGAATAATTTAGCGAAGAGTTATAAATCTGAGTTTAAATTTGGATCTTATAAGGCAAATTCAGAGTTTACAGGATAGTAAAAGTATAAATTAAGGGAATATGAAATTTGGGAGGTAAAATTTGATTGATAATGCATCGATTGATGGAGTATTATTTATAGAGATAAATTAAAAATAGATAAATTTGTATCACTCATCAATATATCAAATTCAAACATATATTATCAATAATTGTAATTTTACTTCCGTAAATGTGATATATGCAAATGATTGTTTTCAAACTAATCCTTCTAACTTGTATTTTTTACGTTTACCTAAACTATAAAAATGAAGAAAGTAAAGAATTGTTATTTATTGTTCTTTCTGTATATTTAAGGATATAAATCATAGTGGAAGATTATTCAATAATTTTTGCATAAAGTTAGTAATTTGTATTGAACGAATATCAAATTATTATTATTAAAGAAGTTCATAAACTTCAATAATTTTATGAGTCATTTCTGATTTAATATAAGGAATTAAGCTAAATCATAAAGAAATCGGTCCTATTTTTAGGAATAACAGATATCTGTTGCAGTTATTCACATACTTATCATTTTAAATAATTCTAGAATCCGTAAAAATCAAAAAAACAACTACAAGTTTCAAAAAAGGCATGCCACCTCTATAATACTGAAAGCCACGACTATTTTAAGGTAAATTTAATAAATGGGCTTTATGATATTGCTTAAAAAGAAAAAATAACTCCAATTTATATATAAAGCATTATGTAATTCATAAATTAAGGCTATCTTAATCGCTTCTAATATGGAACATTTATTATAATTAATCAATAAGTTTAAGGAAAAATACCATTATGTCAAAGGCCTTCATTATAGCTCATCGTGGAAAAAAATAGTTCAAAGTATATATAAAAGATATTAAAAAAATAATTGCTGTCCCGTTTAGGAAAAATCCAATTATTCCTCAGTTTATCGTGTCTGATAACGAAGAAAGCAAAATAAACGATACAAATTCAGGGTCTAACCTTGATTGACTTGGAAATCTAAAGATTCTTAATATTCTTGATCGTTTATAAGCTTTGCATATATTTTGATACTAAAAAAGTTACCACTGGTGTTTCATGATTAGATAAAAATCTTTTTGATATGCTGTGCTTATATTTATGATATTGGGGTCCAACTATTATTCTGAAATGGTTAAAATTGTATTTTTTTTCATTGTTTGTTTTCAGAAAATAGAATATTTTGTCAGCATATTATTAGAGTTTTCGAGTTTTATCCAATTTAAAAACTATTAAAGTCTTATATCAAGCTAGATGTTATCGAATTGTACTCTTTAACTATGAAATCAAGTGGCAATAACTTTTACCCTTTCATAATTATCTATTGAACTAAATATAGAAGTTCTCAAATATAGTCGATGAGATAGTCTGAGCCTTAATTAATTTGTGTAAAATCCTGTCTTGGCATAAAAATTATGTGAATAATTATTTGTTTTTTGATTGTTTAATAGGCAACAAATTGATATGATTACTGATCAAGTATTTTTACGAACTGGTGAATCCACACTCAGAGTATTAGCCCTTCTCAAAAATCTTTGGAACTTGCGTTTGCGGATGAGATAAGGGGAAGGCTGATCAATTAAACCAATGTTTTCCGATGAATTCTTTCGAGATAATTGATAGTCCTTGTAGTATTCGCTGAGATCATAGCGTTTAATGATGCTCGAGATGATCTGATAAACTTGTGCCAGCAGTACTGTCTTTTTATCTTCAAAGTTTTTCACAAAAAATTAGTTTGAAATTATGTAGCGATTGTGGTGATTTTTATAGCAATCTTGTATTTTTTCATCCAAATCGACTGCCTATATAAACTATTTGTTACTGTTTCAGGACTCTCTCTGCGCACTTGGAGTCCTTCCATTCTTTATTACTCTTATTATTATTCTTAAAGTATCGCTTCAGCTTCAGCTTGAGCGGCCTCCTCTTGCGTATAATTATAGTAATTGACTGCACCTTTAGCTGCGGTAACCATATGCACTGCTGCTTTATATCTATTGAGGATCTCTTGCTAAGTAATCTGAATAAATAGTAAGCTACATTGATTTCATTTAACATTTTAGCCCAATTTTACTCTCCAGCATATGCTTTTCCATCCAAAAGACCTCTATCGCATAATACTATAGGTGTCTTTTCGAGCCTTTACAGATTACTGGCAATTGAAAGGACTATTTCTTCCAGATTATATTGAAGTTTCATTAGATATATTTGGAAGAGCTAAATTTGTCTTGGTTTAAATTGAGAAAGATCCAAAGTAATTCCAGCAGTTCCAATGATGGTTGCGGCTTACGGCACTATAAAAACTGGAGAGGCTATTTGTTTAAAAGAGTAGTAAATACAGTTAATCCCTTAGCTCTTGCCTCCACATCTAAATTTAAAAGAATTTACGGGCCTCCTGTGAGCAAAATTTTAATCGTTTAATACTTGCTTCTTTTTTCCTCGGTTTAGCTCTATCTCTTAATTCTTTTCCGAAATTAGCGGTAATCATAAAAGTAGAGTATACTGGTGATAGCGAGGGAGCCAAGACCTAAAGCCCACATGTTAAGTAATATTTAAATAATATGATATAATAATATGATTATTTAAGTCGCTATTGGAGCATAAATATTGTCAGGCATTAATAATTAAGAGGGAATCCGGGGAGATGTTTGTTTCTAAAATTTAAAATATAAGTTTCTCATAAACGAATAACATAACTTTTATTCTTACCATTTTATCTCAAATATTCGGATAATTATTATAATTTTTACAATGAAACAACAAATATCTTGCAGTATTAGCCTTTAAATAATAAAAATTACAATTTGATTAAAGTTTAAATGAATTTACGACAATAATGACTCACTTACCCAACTCAAACAAAGAATATTTTTTACAGTCATATTTATTTATACAGTCTTCTTTATTTTTCCATTAGAATTAATTTTTACTCTGACTTACAATGAATCCAATTCATTCTCATAAAACCCCTTTGCAACAAAAAACAGACGAATTTTAATAATTAAACCAGCAATTTCTTGCCTACGAAGGTAGAACTGTCATAACCAAGAGGAAACTCGAGCCATCATCGATGAACTAGAACTGTAAAATTCAAAACTTAAATCGAAAAGACATTAATTACAGTATTAACTAGATGCTCTAAAAGTAAATAGCTGATTATGAAGGAAAAAAGAAGAGATCAAGTTTCTACTCTTGAAAAGGACAATTAAAACTTGAAGAAATAAAATACTTCTCTCAAAGCTCAGTGCGATAGCCTTAAAAGAGATATTGTTGAAATGGAAAATAATAATGAGGGCTTAGAGACAGAACTTAGAGCAACTAATGCACTCCTAGAGTAGTATAAAGAAAAAGTATAAAAAACTATGGAAGAATTAGCATGCTTAGGGATGTAGTTGGAAGAGTGCAAAGATAGAAATCAGGAACAAACTGCTCGCCTTCAAGCTCAAATCCGTGAAGCAGAAGAGGAGCTAAACGTAATAAAGGTAAAACACCAAAAACACAATGATGAATCTGGCTTAAGAATGTCAAATTTATCATGGACCTCAATATCAGACAAAAAATGGCATAGCAAAGAGTTTATGGCAACCGATTCTAACATATTTCCCAACAAACAAAGGGATACCATTAATCAAGATAACTGTATTGGCTTTGAGAAGACTATGCAGCTGATGAATAGCTTACTAATTGAACTCGATAAGAAGTCTCTAAAGCTACGGTATACCACTGATAACTGAAAAAAATACTATAAGAAAATTAATTTATTAAAATCATTTCATTTTTCTGCCGATGAGGGCTTATATCATTAATCCCATATTCAATTGCCTAGTTTTTCGCTATGATTTTTAGCGTATGTTGTTGCTCATCTGTCTTTAATGAGAGACTTTTTGTTTCGAGTTACCAATATTTCGAATTCTAATTTCTGGTCCTCGAATAAATCGATCTCTTTATTGTTGCCTTACTTGTTCTCTACTGTTAATGAGTTATCTGTTTTCCTTAATAATATTATTGGTTAATCCGTTTCTCATTCTGGATGGATTATTACTAACTTGAGGTTCTCGTGCAGTCAATATTTCCGTAAGTGTGGGTTGTTCAGGAGTATTAACTGTAAAATTATATGATTAACTTTCCCTTTCAATATGAGAGACATCAAACTCTCTTCCAATATTGAGCATCTCATGATCCTTCTTTCTGTTTAGTTCTTTTTCTTTCTGCTTTAGATTTTCATACCCTTTTAAAAATTGACACCCGTCAGCCTAACAGAAATATTTTTATTTAATGACCAAATTTTTAAGACATTCATGATCGACAAAATGCCCACAGGATAATCTTCTCAAAAAAAGCATTTTTGTGGCTCCACATTTGAAACATTTTATATCTGATGGATTAAAGTCCATTTTCCGCATAGGATCTATCTACTAACTTATGTATTTCGAGACATAGGGATAAGAGGATGCCACATAATCCATTAATTTGTTTGGATCTTATTAAATTTTTCGAATCTTTTACAAGATTTACTAGTTATAAGTCTCTTTCCTTTTATTGTGAATATATTATTTGAGCTTTAGCTATTTATCACGACGTTCCTAAGCTCCACGCCATCGACCATCATCATCCCTTCTTATGAAAGGGTGCTTTATATGTTTTTTGCTTGCATAACAACATTAACACAATTCGTAAGTTGTGCATAGCAAACATTTATGAGGATTTTTCGGGATATTTTGGACCCCACACCCTGCACAATTAAATTGTACATGAACTTTGTCACTCTATTTTTTGGCATATTCTCTTTCTTCTTGTTAGAGCTCCATAAGAAAATTAATAGGAAACTTACTTCTACACATTGGACAGTTGATTGTTGTACCCTACTGTGATCGATGTTTCGCCCAGACTTTGAGGCACTCTAAGTGAAAGTTATTGCCACACATAATCTTACAATAGCTTAAACACATATCTTATCTCATTTCTTATTGGCAGATTGGACACATAGATTCTTCATTCAGTTTCATTCTTTAAGATAATATTACTGGCTTTATGTCCATTTTGAATTATCTTTTTCGAATTAGTTAACTAGGAAGCTCAGGTAAGGGTTATTCATTAATAATTTAAAATGTAGGCCTTGGTCTTCTCGCTTGGTTGACAGTATGCTTACCTGAGGCAAGGTCCTATAGCTAACAGTCAACATAAGCGGCTTGCCACATGATTGGATTTTCAACGCTAACTTTGAATATTTTGAGTAGAATGTACATAGTATGAATACAATGGTCATTCCTTTGAGGTGAACAAGAGCATTTAACTTCTGGTCCAATTGAAGCTTTATATTTATTTTCTAAACGATCCTTAAAAGTAAAACTTAGAGGTCCTGTTTGTCCAACCAAAAATAAAGTGATCCGTGATGCTACGTCAAGAAGTTGGATAATATGAGTGGGTATTCTCGAACGATAAGGTTGTGATCTGGACATTACTACTAGTCAATTATAAATAGGAAATAAAACTAAACTAATTAGAATAAGTCAATGGTTTCTATCGATTCTGTGGAATAAGTTTTATATTATGAATGGAAAAGATGCTGTTTTCTTAGTAAATTACTAAAATAACTCGCTATTATAAGCTATTTATCACATCTTTCGTTTACCGAGCCTCTATAAATTAATTTAATCTTCAATAAATTAGATTAATTAATAGAATATCATTGTTGTCAATTTATTGAGGTTTTCATAAAAACACAAATTCCTAAAAACCTTATTTCGGATTGAAGGACGGTTATAAAAATATTATTTAATTAATTAAATCAAATAATATTTGATATATTAACCATTAATGGCTGACAAAGACACCAAGAAAGAAGGAGTTTAAGATCAATAAATCAAGAGAACAAGAATCACTTTCAGTGGTAATAAGTTGAACGCCGTCCAACAGGTTACTAATCAACTCGTAGGCAACGCTAAAACTCAAGGAGTTAAGATTTCAGGCCCCGTGAGACTTCCTAACAAACATCTACGCATTAGCTGCAGAAGGTCACCATGCGGTGAGGGATCCAAGACATGGGACAATTGGGAGATGAGCATCTACAAGAGATACATCGATCTTGAATGCACTGCTGGACAAATGAAGGAGGTGACCTCTATCACTATTCCCAATGGAATCGAGATCAGCGTTGATTTTAGAACTGCAGCTTGATTATCCATAAAGCTGATCTCATTTATCGTCTTTCCTATAAAATGACTACAATCGTAAAGTGTTAACAGTATCAAAACATTCAATAACCTTTTTTATCAAATTAAAAAAGAGTAAATTATCCAAAAAGATCAAGCCCTAATAAAATAATTCAATAAATCTTATCTATTTTATTTGATTTATGCGGTGATAAATTTAAATTGGAAATATCTTGCTTGGATGAAAACACTTATACTCATTTTTGCTCTCTATGCATTGCTCAATGCCAAAACTATCTCTCATCTTTCAACGAGCTATCAGACCTGCTGCCCTGATACATACGTGGTCGACCCTGCAACTTTAAAATGCATCTGTCCTCCGGATAGATCTTTTCTTACTTCAGACAGTAAGTGCGTAGCTTGTACCTCTCCCAGTTTCTGGAATTCAACTGCCAAACTATGCCAGACCTGCCCTACGAACGCCTATTATGATACTGTTTCCTAAAAATGTTTGGGGTGCCCAGCAGGATTTATTCTGGGTAGCAATAACCAATGTTCCTGTCCAGCTACAGCACCATATCTTAACTCAAACAGCCAGTGCGTAACTTGTGCTGCTCCAAATTGGTGGGACCCCAGCAGTTTATCTTGCAAAGCATGTCCTGCAACCTATATTTTTGATAATACACAAAACATTTGTGTTTGTCCAAAACAATTTAGTTACGTGAGCTCAAGCAATCAATGCGTTTCCTGCGCCACTCCTGGTGTTTGGGATCCAAAAAATAAAATCTGCCAAATTTGTCCAACTGGATTCACTTTTGACGTTAACAGCAGTCTCTGTGTTTGCCCTTCAACTCACCCTTATCTTGATCCGAATAACGTCTGTGTGAGCTGCGATAGTCCTAATTTTTGGAATGCCAAAGCTAAAACATGTCAAACTTGCCCTCAAAATTCATATCTTGACTCTAATTCCGAAAACTGTGTTGGTTGCCCCTCAGGTTTCATCTTTGATCAGACTGCCTTAAAGTGTGTCTGTCCCTCAACTGCTCCCTTTTTGACTGCAGCTGGTCAGTGCGTTTCTTGTGCATCTCCCTCAGTCTGGAATGCTCAAACCCTTACATGCACTTCATCACATTGATCTTGATTTAGATAAGATAATTATATGTCTATCTTAATTTTTTTTTTTTATAAACATCAAATTTATTTAAGATTAAATAAATGCAAATAATTCATTATGGGATGGCTTTGTTTTCACTCGATAACCGTTTAATTATTGTTTCCTTTTAAATTTATTTGGCTTATACGAAGCCAATTTCGGAAAAGGTTAAATATATCAGTTCCATCTCATATTGAGTTGCAAAGATCATAAAATACAGTTTGTCTCCATTAACGATTGGAGGCTTAAAGTTAAAGCATCTATGTTCGACTGTTATAATAGTCCCTTTTTTGTAGTTTCCTTTCATTTTCTGTCCTGAATAGCAAGTTTAGGTTATTGGATGATCATCTTCATTTGCATTCTCTGAAAATGGCCCTTCAGACTTGTTCTTTTAACATTTAATAATAATTTAATATATTTTTTAAATTGCAATATCGGCGGTATTTTTGCAATCTCGGATATGTTACATATACATATTTAATATCGTCAACGGCTTGCCAAAAATAATCTTGCTTGAGAGTCATGTTGATGACAAAAGACAAATTTGGAGGTGGAACTCGGACTGCACAGGCTGTGAGATCACCAATTATACTGGAAGATACTTCCACACATTTTTATGCTGACTCTATTTTGAAAACCAAAATGATAATGAAAAGCAGATTTTTGATCATGATTTACTATAAGTTTTAATGAAATAAAACCTTAAAAACCCCTAAATTTATGTCCAAGCTGCCCGTATTAATAAACCATTTGCCATTTTTATTGCCTTGAATCGATACATCTTTGATAATTCAATAAATCTAACTTCTTTTGCTGATAATAATATTATAATGTTTGATAGATAGAAATTACGATAATTAGAGTAACGAAGTCATGTCCGAGGATTACTCTCCAAGGAGTTTTTCCACAATGAGCAAGTAGAACTTGAACGAAAGAGGAGGGAAATGAAAATGGAATTAGATCGGCAGGTTGAAGAGAGAAGAAGACAGAAAGAGCAAGAAAGGATGTAGCAGGAACGGAGGATTAGAAAGGAAGAGGAATAAATTAAAAACTATTATAAAAATTTACAAAATAGGGACGGAAATGAGTCGAAAGTGTTGCGTGGATCAGGTGTAAAACCGACAAATCAGCTATATCAAACTTATCCTGTTAATGGTCAGCAAGAAAGTAGGTACAAAAGCAACATGCCTCAAGTTCGAGCTCGGGGTAGTTCAAAGTCGAACTTAATTCACTAAACATAAATTGCTTTAATGCCTGTAATGCCTGCAGAAAATAATATGCAACCTTATAATTCTAATCAGAGTAATGCTATGGCCAGCAGTAGGCAAGTAATGGTGAATCACAATTATGGAAATATTCCTCTTCTTGATCTTTCAGAATAGTCCAACCTGGCTCATGTGAAGTCTAAAAAATCAAAGAAAACCACAAAAAGAGAAAAAACACTCGAAACATCAAAAGATCAGTCCGTGTAAAAATAGAAGGTCCAAACAAATCGGCAAGAATTAATTTCCAATTATCAATACCTTGGATAATAGAGGCGCAGTACTCTGCAAGATGAAGATTCAATGGTTGGAAGTATTGTTCACGCTGTTCATGTTCTGCCTCCTAACTAAAAGCGGCAAACTGAAATGCAGTAGATTAAGGAAGAGATAGAAGTGGTATAATCGTAAAATCGTGCCTTAAAGAATGAGCTGAAAAAAAGCCAATAAGCCCTTTCTCTGCTAATAGGGGCTGTACGTACAAATGTTAAATTGGATAAGTACAGAATTCAGGCTTAGAAGATCTTAGGTGGAGGAGGAATCCAAGAGAGTTTGGTATCTCGGAGGGATCCTTAAAATAAAGAGTCAAAAGTTCAAAATTTACCTAAAATATATTTCCGACAACAATCAATTTTGCATGATTATTTGATTTCAGCCTCCCACAGAAGTAAAAAGGTAAAATGATTCATTTTTTAACTGAACCAAGTGACTTTTACACGTTATAAATACTTTGGTGAGTTGTTTTTCAAATTTATCCAATTGGACGGAATCTAATTTAAATTAATTGAACTTATTAGAATATTAGATAGATAAATTATTGAGTGGCCTATTATGAATTTTGTTTATAAAGATAATGAAAGTATTAATTTACGTAACTCTGCTTTTCCTGGTCTTATGTGTCATTCCCCATCGTCATTATCACTGTGTCTTTGATTAGATAAATGAGGATTTGCATTAACTTTCCAAAAGTGCCAAACCAGATGTGGGCATACCTCCTTTTGCTCACAGCAGAAATCTTCTTACGATAACAAGAAATCCAATTAGAATAACTTTAGATTCTAGTAGCTTTAACACGCTAGGAGTAGGTCTTAATGGAGCAGCTAATACCACTACAACTAATTTGGCCTTTATATTGCGAGCCATGAAAGTCGCAACATATTTTTACATGAATAGGATTAAAGTGTACCCAATTACTACAATAATGGCACCTCCGAGTTGTGTAACCTATCCTACTCCCAGCAACGATCAAACTTATGGTATTGCTGGTTCTGATCTGCACATATATATGCGCCAGACAACAGATTCTAGCAAGAGTTATGGGGCTTCAGGAAAATCATGTAAATATTATGGAGATCAAATAGCGATACCTCCAGATCTTACTTTGCAAATTGGTCGTCCGACCATGGGAAATATTATATTTAACACATACCAGCTGACAGATGGCCTCACTCTTACAAATCGTCTTTTTTAATCCATAACCTCAACCTCTCTTCATGAGGTCATGCATATCTTGGGCATGGATTCTACTCTTTTTTCATATTGGTTAGATTCAAATCCATCTAGTCCAACGTATGGAAATTTTTATAGTTCAACGACTCTCCCGGGGACGGGTTATACGAATGCAGCGAGGATTAATACTAAATTCTTAACTACGCCTTATGTTTCTGCTTGGGCTCAAAAATTTTTTAATTGTCCAGCAGCTCAATTACCGGGAATTCTTCTTTAAAATGAAGATTCCACGGGTGTCGGAGCTGGTTCGCATTGGTAAAGATTGACAATGTATGATGAACTGATGACTGCGACTTCCTTCGGTGCAGTTAAAGGATTTTCTGGGTTAACATTTGCTGTCCTAAATGATATGGGGTGGTACACAGTCGATGATTCTTTCAACGATACTTCAAATTATGGATATCAAAAGGGATGCTCATGGGTACTTGATGGTTGCTACAGCAATACCTCTTTCCCAGAATTTTGTAATGCTGCCACACAGGCCAGCATATCTTCATGCGAAACAGATTTTTTTGGTAAAGCAATATGTTCTAATCAAGCTTCAATGATGGCTGATGGGTGTGGCCTTTATGGACCTTACTTTAACTGTGTTGATCCCGCAAGTCTAAATGAGGGTTACCAATCTTATACTTTTTAAGTGTATGCAACTAATTCCTTTTGTATTGGAAGTACTCTAGGAACTGTGGCTCTGCCAAGTACTTTACAATCTCGCTGCTATCCCTATGCTTGCGGTAATTCGAGTATAACTTTTACTATTGGAACTTATACTATAGTTTGCCAAAGTAATGAAGCTGGTGTTCAGAAAATTCTTAGCGCTTTAACCGGATATCTAAGTTGTCCGATATTTGCTGATTTTTGTACAAACTCTCGCAAAACATGTCCAAATTGGTGTTCACAGAATGGTTATTGTATGAGAGGTATTTGTAATTGCTATAGCGGCTACGAGGGAGATGATTGCAGCCAAACTCAATGCACTTCAGGTACCTATTATAATCCTTTAAATTATTCTTGTGTGAATACTTGCCCGAGCGGATATTATTCAAATGCATACTCACTTACTTGTGATTTATGCCAGAGTCCATGTCAGCAATGCTTTCAATAGCCAACAATCTGCACAGGTTGCATCTCTTCAGTTGCCAATCCTCAATATTTCTATAACAACACATGCTACTCCACTTGTCCCTCAGGAACTTTCTCGAGTGGGTATACCTGCATAATTTGTAACTCTTCAGTGAATTGTGCGAGTTGCACTGGAGCGAGTACAAACTGTACTTCTTGCTCTGGCGGATTATATCTAAATCAACCCGTATCTGGATCATGCATTGCAAGTTGTCCTGTCAGTGGAACATATACAGTCGCAGATGTAGTCAACTTTGTATGCGTATCCACCTGCGCCAATAACCTGATTCTCATTAATAGTACCTGCACTTATTGCCAAGGCAGCACATTTAAATTGATCAGCAATACTTCATGCGTGCCATCCTGCCCCAATTTTTACTACGCTGACAGTGCAAAACATTTGTGTGCACAGTGTGATTCGAGCTGCTTGACATGTAGCGGTGCATACGCATAAAATTGTACTTCTTGTAGTCCCACTGCAACTCTGCGCTATCTATTGCTGCAAATGTGCTGGTCTGTGTGTCCAGGAGGTTACTATGCCAATGATACTGATAGTTCCTGTCACATCTGTCCGGTTGGACTCAATTGCAATAACTGTACCTATCTGAATTCATCTGCAGTCGTACAGTGTACCTCTTGTATCTACAACTACTTCTTTCAAAGCTCAATCTCAAGTTGTGTTTCCTCATGTAACAGCACTCAGTTTGCAAATAAGGGCAACAACTCTTGCATGAGCTGTGACTCCTCTTGCTTAACCTGCGGTGGACCTGGATCTTCTTTTTGCAATTCTTGTACTCCTTCTCTTTTTTTCATTGCCAACGTTACTGGAGGGTATTGCATTGCAGGATGCTTGCCAGTAGGATTCACTCAATCAGGAACAAGTTGCTTATCATGTGATCTAACCTGCTATACGTGTTCTGGTACTGCCTCAAATGAATGTTCTAGTTGCCTAAATGGAACTTATCTATCAGGTGGCTATTGTCGATATGTCTGTCCAGCTGCGACTTATCCCAATAATGCATTACTATTATGTTCAACTTGTAGCAGTTATTGTACTTACTGCTTCGATTCAACTAACAATAACTGTACTGGCTGTATTAGCGGCATGGTCCTCTTTAACTTTACTTGTTCATTAGCATGTCCTGCAGGATATACGATAAACCAATGGAATGTTTGCTTTTCGCATTTTCTTAATATGGTTGTAGGCTTTATAATTATAATGCTATTACTACTGTGATGATTTCTATTATATAATGATTATACCATAGCATCAATATTAAGTAGACATTTATGCTTGGAGACTAATCGATGTTTCACTGATTCTTTGATTGATTTTGAATAAAAATTATGTTTTTGTATAAAAAACATCTATTGATGTACCTTTATTGTATTCATATAAATGCTATATATTAGTATTTAGTTCAATCTGCAGAGCATAGAGAACGTTAACAATGATTTCTATATCGATCGTATTTTTAAGCCGTTAGGAAGTGGTAACGACAGTGCAGTCTACAAAGGCTATCATATCTATTAAAATCACATCATTGCCATCAATTTTATATATAAGAGGACAATTAATTAACAAAATACAATAGAATGACCACTAAATTAAAGTAAAGACTCACTCAATGATTTAATGCCGTTTTATATAAGCTGATGGATAATGTAATTTATTTTAAAAATCATTGCTTCAAGGCGGTTTCCAGGTGGTATTTCATAATGAATCTTCTTTTGACCTATTCTGGAAGGAGAGGTTTTAATTTCTCGATAGAAATTTTAACAACTCTTCGTTTTTCAGGATTTTATATCATATCATTTAATTATTCAAAAGTGCTTTTCTTTTTGTCCAGAATTGGTAATCGAATATCCTCTTTGTTTATCTTATTGAGGATCTGAGCGCTTGGTTGCTTAAATATACTACTTTACAGAAAATAGTACTTATTTTCAGGGATTTGCTCATAGCTTTTATTCTACTTCTACTTCTTTTTTGCCTCTGTGAGACTTCGTACAATAGCATGTTACTGGTTTTTGAGATTGGGGTTTCGATATTGGCGGGAGAAGCTGGGGGTGTATTACACCGGAACTGATGGCTATTTGAATGTATCCTCGTGATAAGCAGGAGCTTAGCTATTTAGCAATGTATGTACTTTAATTTATTTTCCCGTGGATACGATTTCTTTTTAAAACTGCGTGTAATTTTGCGATAGTCTTCTGATTATTGGTTTTATTCAGCATAATTAAAGCCATGGAGATTATACTCGTTGGTCATTGAGTCAATAAAATAATATAAGAAATGATATAATGATAATTCAAAGTTATGCTTCGTAAAAGAGCTGCTACTATAAAATTGTCATATTTTGTTTGTATTAATTTTTAACGTATTGATCTATCGCCTTTTACTCATTGATAATTCATTTCAGTCAATACTTTGAGAGATTTACTTGAAGTGACAATTCTATTTGCAAAATCAATAATAAAATCAAAGTTTGTCTTTGAATTGCTCATAATCCTGCAGTAACAATAACTCTTCTCTTTTGAAATAGTTGTCATGCTATTTGCCGCGAATCCCATTCTTCTTTAAAGTTTCACTAATAGCTGACAATCTTTTCATCTTTTCTATTTTTTAATCTCGTTTAGAAACTCTGTTTATGAGCAGTGGCTGCTGTCGTCCTTTTTAAATGCAGGTCTTTTTCCATTATTTAAAATTCTCCATTTGTTTTGAATTTTCTTCTTTCCTCTTCTACTATGCCTATTTTTCCTTATTTTATTTGTTTTTGCTGGCTGCATCCTGTACCTTTTGCTTTAACTCCATATCAACTCGCATTCGCTCCTATTCCTCTTTCTTTTTTTATAATTATTTTTTGCGCTTCTGCTCTTGCTCTTTTCTACGCTTTTCTACTTGCTGAGTGAACTTGGCTGTCGATTGAGCGAAAATGTCCACGTTTGTTCTTTATTAAATAATGGCTACTTAAGGCATGGAATTTAATGCGTATTTTATCTATGTTGTGGATATTCCTAAATAATATCATTGTTCGTCTTTGATAAAACATTATTTTTAGTCGTGGCAAATTTAAACTCTTTGATTTCAGTAATTTTATTCTACTTTCGTTTCCTTTCTAAAGCCTCCTCAAATTATTTATGCATCTTTTAAAAATTTGGGGGATCTTTCACTTTTGCAACACTCTTTGATTCCTTCTTTCTTCTAGAAGGCTAAAGAACTTTCTTAGCCTCCTTCTCAAGAAAATCTTTCTCCATGCGAGGTGGTAGCTTGGCTTTTGCTAAATTTTCTTGTGCCATTTTAGCGATCCTTTCATTTCTAATGATCTCTCCTTATTTTTTCTTATTGAGTAAATCAACAGAACAGTACCAAGGTATTGGTTTGGCTTTAAAAATGAAATCTTATCTCTATTCTCTTGTTTTTCTAGCAAATTTTCTGTTTTAAAAACTGAAGGGCTTTTCGTTGGCTAGCGTCATTATCATACTGCATCTTTTCCTTTCTTCATTCTTTTTCTGTTGCTATTCCATCATTTTCTCAAAAAGACCCACTTCCGAAACCTTTTCAGGGATTGGTTTTGCTTTAAAAATTTGCTTTTCACTTGGCTCAGCGATTATTTGTTGTTCTTTAGCCATTTTTCTTTATTTTTACCTTTAGTCAAAAGAAAAAGGTTTTGGGACTGTTATTTTCAATGGTTTAAATTCTTACTATTTCTACAGGCGATTTGCCTTTTAGTCTGTTCGAATGAATGACTGTGAACTCTCTTTATATCTTTTTAAATTAGTTTGACTCTTTCTTGCTTACGCGTTTCCTTTATCGTAGAGTTTGGAATTACTATAAATTTCTGGATCTGAATCATATCCATCTGGTTACTCTCCTTTCTAAAAGATTTCTTGCTCAATAAAGCTGACCTTTGCAGCCGAGTTATTTTTCATATGTTGATTATTTTTTTCCATTTAAAACTCCTATATGGGTTTCCCTCTAGCTGAGAAATATTCTAAAAATTCCTTAGGACTGACATACTTTTGGCCCTGTTCCTTAATCCTTGTGAGAGCCTCCTCAAAAGTCTCTGAAATTTAATTTGTTTCATCTCCTATATTGCGAATAAAAGTATATTTTTATATTTCATACTCTCGATGCATTTTAATTTCATTAATAATCTCCAAAGACGAAAACATCTCCTACCCCCGATCTAATTTCTTAATGGCAATATTTATCATATCACAGATCGACTCGGGAATGTGTGACAATCCAAATTTATCCTCGTTTTTCAGCGATTCAAGCAGCACTATAAGATCATATTTTGATCTCTGCTTGTGTCCAGATTCAAAATAATTTGTAAACTGATTCCATGAGATATATTAATTGAGTTTCTTCTCTTCTTCGCTGCAAAGGAGAGATTATATTTCAATTCTTTCAAAAATCCGCCGCAGACTGATGTGCTTATTATATTCAGGCTAAAATACTGCTGGCATGTTGAGATTTTTCTTTATTAGCGGGTCAGTTGCCAATTTACCAATGAACGGAAGACGTTTGATGATTAAGTCGTTATGGCGGTCCATCGCCTTAAAGGTGGATTAAAATACTCCTAATATTTCTTTGGAGAGCATGCACCCTTATGGAATTTATGAAAATTGTTATTTTGCTTTAAGTTTCTTAATTTAGTCTTGCTTGCCAAGGCTTTGCAGGATGTACACATGACATTAATTGTAACTGATCAGATCTCTATCTTTTGTCTCCAAACTCATGATGCCTTTTGACACTTCCTCAGGAGTAATTTATAATACTTTTAGTATTTTGTTATTGTTGGTCAAATACTAGACGAGCTGTATCTTTTCGACCTTACTTCTTTTTTGAACTTTTCCTAAAATATCCCTAAATATTTTCTTGACTAACTCTTCTTCATATGATTTTTCAATATTTTCAGTAGGAACCTTACTTTTAGATAATTGTTTGGTGGGTGAAAGAGAGGAATGCGTATTTTTAAACTGACTAAAGTTAATAGATTAATCTATTGTTTTATTTTTTAATTCTGCAGGTTACTCTTTTATTCTTTTCTTATTGGATAGATAATTTTTAAATTCAGATATAAAAGCACCTTGCTTAGCTTCCTTAATATTAATCTCAAAATGCGATTCTTCATTTTTTTATTCAATTCTTTCTTACTTTTGATGATGGTCTTACTCTATCCATATATTATTATGATATCTGTTTTTATGATTTCCACTCTTGTCTTACTTGTCATCAAATTCATTTCTGCCTCTCTCCTTATTTCCTTTCCTTTCCTGAATTTTTAACATTTATCTCTATTTAATCTATCGTGCTTTAATTTATAACTCACGCTTGAAATCGTAAACTGGTTCTTGAGGCGCTCCTAAACTTTATAAGTTATTTGTTTCGATAAATTGTGTATAGGCTTCACTCGTGCCAAATTTATTTTGAAAGTATTGCATGGATAATTCATAGTTCCTCTGACGAGCCACATAAAGTTGAGCCTCAACATTTTATACAGTGGGTTATTAAAGAGAAGAATGGAAGTGTTGTGCTGTCTGGACTCGTTCGGGAATCTAACTGATATTATAGAAATTCATAGCGAATTATTATGAGGCGACTAAAATTAAATGTCAATAGTAATTTATTGATAAAATATATACCTAGTAAACTATAACGTGCATGGAACTTATTATAGGGATATCTTTCTTTATTCAACTCTCATTAAATGTTTGCCCTCACTATTAAGACGCTAGCACATATTAAATAGCATCAATGATTACTCTTTCTACAATGATTTCATTGAATAATTTATAATATTATGAGGAATATAAAATTAAGTTTCGAGCATCCCTGTTATATTTATCCTTTTAAAGTGAGCCTCATCAATTTAGCACATAGTAATGAGATTGAAAGAATCAATTATAAGCAAACTGAGGAAAAGATAGAAAAAATAAAACACGAAGTCATACTGAGTGAAGAAGAGGAGAAAGTTCTCTCTTCGCTTTCCATTGGTAAATATATTCCTTAGTCAGTATTTAAAAATGAATTCACCAATGAGTACCAAAAAAAACTTCAGGAAAGGCGTTAATTTGATTATTTGGGCGACTCTTATATCGATCACTACCACTATTTTTCTGGCATCTGTTCAGGCAAAGTGACTTTAATAAAACTTTTATAGCTCAAGCACTATATTTTTAGGACAACCGCTAAAATTTAAAATGGATAGGACACGCTAAACAGTGAGAAGTGGATTAACATGACGATTTTGTTGTTCACAAACTTTATTACTGCACATGATCTTCACTTTTAAGGTGATAGTCAGCACAATCAACTCTAAAAATTTATTGCCCTGCTCATGCTTATAGACTCATTAAACAAGCTAATTTTGTTGGATCAAAATTTTGAAATTCCAATGCACAGAATGCTGCCCTTGATTCAAGACACGATTATTCAAGCATATCTACAGTTAACAGATCTCCAGTATCAAGAACTTGTTCTACAGCAAATAATGATTCTCTGCAAAGGCATAATTGTTTATCTAAAGAAATGGAATGGTAAACATATGTAAAACCCTTAAAGAAAGGAAGGTATAAATAGCAAAACAGCAGTTAATTCTCTCATCTATTGGATTATAAATTTTACTCCACAACAGAAATTTCAAAACAAGCACGACCTAATTCTAACTCCACTAAACTCTCATACTATTCTAGAACTGATCATGAAGGTTATAGGCAGAACAGCAAGCATAGTAGTTTTAGAGGAGTCACTTTCATTTATTCAAATATTATTTCAAGAAGTTAGTATTTTTGGCGAATTACTTTTCCTCATCACTGAAGCCATCCGCTTCGAGTTTCCTAGAATGTTGAAAGAGGCAAGCAATAAAATAAAAAGTCATAATTTCAAGAACAATCAAATATTGCGATGTACTCTTCAGGTGGATATGTTCGAACTCTTAGGAAAGTCTACCATTGAACATTTTAAAATGAAAGATATGGTAAAGATTCAGAAAATTGGAGAAAAGACATTTAACTCGAGTGTGAGGGTTGTTAATAAAGCAGTCAATCACTTTATTCAAGAATTTGAGAGATATAAAAAGGGAAAGGTCACTTTTAGGAGGAAAAAAGAAGTGGATGGAGTGTGTGAGGAGGAAATTGAAGAGAGGTAAATATTAGACATATAAAAATTGGCAGAAGAAAGTCATCTCAGCTTGAAATCACATGAAATTTTATCCATGGAACTTTATCGATAAAATTAAGAATTAATCAAGGTCAACCGCTGGCTGGAAGAAAAATTGACCTCACATTAAAAAACAATTTCAGAATTACTCAGTATTAACCTCAAAGATAACATTAGATCAAAGCTAATTCTTTTTTCACAAGTCATCTCTCACCACATTTCTTCAACTTATGTTCACCAGAATCATTTCAGTCATAATAAACAAGGAAATCACACTACTCTAGGGGCTGAACAAGTCTTGGATTTCATTAAAAACAATCAAAAACAAGAAATTAATAAAAATAACATGAGAAATAGTCAATAAAATAAAGGATAAGAAAATGTAAGAAAGAGCATTCCAATCATATCACTTAATCACAGTGGCAGTGGCGAAACTCTTCTGCTTGAAATACCTAGGATTGATAAACCTCATAAGCATAAAAACAGCGTTAACCTTAGTCAAACTTAAATATAGATTTCATCGTTAATCTTTCAGTAAGCCAATAATATGATCAATAAGTCAATTCAAGAGAATTAAAAACATATAAGTCAGTTTAACATTTTACCACCTCCACCACCACCTCCCCCACCCCCTCTCCCTAGTTTTAATTTTATCAATAACGCTTCAATATTGCCGCCACCTCCTCCACCACCTCCCTTTTTATTAAATCTTCCTCTCCTTCCACCCCCTCCACCTCTCTCTTTACCTTTGCCGCCTCTACCTGCGTTCGATTATAAAACTTTGAATCTGAATCAGCCTAAATAGCATATCGAATAATCAGGGATGAAAAACATAGGATGGAATCTTCTTGACTCTGCTAAATTAAAGCACACATTTTGGTAAAACTTGTCCATTGAACCAGTTAAAATAGACTAACAATAAGTGACAAAATATTTTAGCAAGACTGATAAATTATATGTCCCCATTCAACCAAAAACAACCTAGAAGCGTACTTTACTCAAACCTGACAGAATTAAAAATATAGAAATTGTATTGAAAAAAATGAAAATAACTGATAACACCTTTAGTTAAATCTAAAAATGCCTAAGGATTTACGATGACAGTTGTCTCGATGAAGAGTTTCTAATTGGACTGCTGAATCTCCAACCGTCAGACAAGGAAAGAGATGATTTTCTCGGAATTACTATTGATCAGAATTAAAATTGGACACTGGCAGACCGTTTCCTGCATTTTATCAGCAGAATAGACTCATATTAGGAAAAAATAAACAGTATTCTCTTCAAAGGAGAATTTTAGGAAATAAAGAGTATATACTTCAGTAAATTACAAGAATTTATTTATTTCTACGAATAGTTAAGGAAAGATAAATTCTTTCAAGTGTTTTTAGAAACAATGTTGGTGGTGGGTAACTACCTTAACTGCAAAACTAACCGAGGAAATGCACGCGCTTTCAGGATTGAGAACATTGAGAAGACTTATTTGTTGTTGGGACAAGATAAAGAAACTTCTCTTTTTTAGTATATCCTCGAGATTATCTATCGTCAAAACAGCTAGCTTTTTGACTACCATACTCTTACTGATAAGCAGAAGAGTGTTGTTTCGCTGCCTATACTCAATGAGGATTATTTATACTTTGAGAGCAAATGCCAGCTCGTCAACCACTGCATTCTTCTCAGTGAGGAAAACACACAGGATGAATCAGCATAGTTCTTTCTTGCTTTTTACCTATAAGCCAGGGAATAAATCAGCAACATGAAAAAGAAATATGATGAGGCTTCAGCCGTTTTCAAAATAGTCAAGGACTACTATGGAGACAAACTCGAAAGTGAAGAAATGACGCGATTTATTCTTGATTTTAGAAATAGAGTTAATCAATTTAAAGCCAAACGCATTCGTAGCAAAAAATGATAGCATCTTATTGATATCTATAATTTTAATGTCTTTGAACAGAAGAGTAGAATTAACAAAAAATATTATGAAAATATTCATAAAGGTTATTTGCTTAAAATTTGAAGAGACCTATTGATAAATTAAATATGATTATTTTTATCCTCAGATCAAAGTTAAGAGTCCGTGATTGGTTTTTTTCTAACAAACATTTGAGCATGAAATATCTCAGGAATTGATTTGTAATTGGGTTCATTCACATATACGAGTGTTTAATATTATTATGCAGTTAATTCGTTAGTTATTTGCTGAACTAATTGAAGTTAGATCTATTGGTTGCTCCAAAACACCCAATGCTAGATAGATGGATCTAAGTGATAGGGAAAATCATTCAATGTTAAGAGAATAAAGTGATAATTTTCTGATAGTCCTTTCATAACCTACTATTAATAAATTTATAGTCTAATCCATTGAGCATCGTTGGGATGATTGATCTGCACGTAGATCTTAATGCTTTAATCATGAAAGTTAGTTGTTTAAACTGGGTAAATATTTTGTTTAGCTTTGTTTCCATAACCGAATATTGATGTTTTTACATGCAGAGGAAGACTTAAATTCTTTTATCTTAACGTTTGTTTAAAAGCTTGATATTCAGCCTATTTTTATACGGTTCTGGCATAGAGATGCATTTTTCTCTATTTAATCGCACCACTTAGGTCTTCCCAACTCGGTTGAGCCAAAATACTGCAACTAATCACGAGTATTAAGATGATGAGAATTAGGTTCATTGATATCTTTATATATTTTATAAAATATAATTGCTTAAGAATGATTATCAATCATATTGAAAGATTCAAATCCAGCATTCAAATTTATTTTTGGTCATGTGAAAGGATATCACTAGCAACATTATCCAAATTGGAAATAGATTCTGTTTTTTCGATCAAAACTAAAATTGGTTCTGCTTGTGTGGTTGATTAGAATTAAACTGCAAAAGCTCGAAGAAGATCGATGATGAGGCTCATGATTTGTCTATCTTAAGTAAATATATCAATTAAATAGCGAACATTTTCAAGAAATATCTTTGTATTGTCCTGAATATACTTTGCCTTAGTAAAAAGTAATGAATCCAAAATAGCAACAATGTAAGTTTTAGCCATTGGCCTTTTAAAGGTTAAGCAGATGCTTTAATTACAAAGTTAGTCTTGAATAATCGTAAACAGTTCTAGATAATGACATAATTACAGCAATGAATAAATTGTGTATCTTGATTTTGTTGGTGAATGATAAGATCATAGATAAGGTTAAGACTTGTTTCTATAAATTTTGATTGTTTTTGCAAAGATAAAGGATTCTCAAAGATATATGATTTGAGAGTTTTATATATTTTCTTCAAATGATTAGAATCACCAATTTTGATATCTTTAATTTTATGCATGGCTAGGATTATTATTTCCATCATTTTAATTTTCTATCCTGAGGTGTAGTAAGAATAAGAGAAGTGCTGACTTATTTTGTATACTATCTATTTTCTGACTAAATCATGTATAATATCTCTACTCCCTAAGTTTAGTAGACAATATCTATAAAATTGCAATTGAATCATCGTAAAACTAGTATCTTCCACTTTATCTAATAACAGTCTTGCATATTTTGAGATATTTAGCGGATCTTTTTTTAACATCATTTTTACAGGAACAAAAACCTGAGATAATTCATCAGGATTTTTATAGCGAATTAAATGCATGAAAAATTTTGAAAAAACTCTTTAAGAAAAGTCAGGAAACTGTTTGAGAAGAAAAATAAAGAAAACAACATGCTTATGATGTGAAATATTATTGTTTGAGATTATACTTTATTCATGAGCCTAAATTAGATCAAATAATTGAGAGGAGTTTGTTGATGATTTGGCATTTTCATGAAGAATCAGTTAAATTAACTCAGAAAAAGTTGAGGGGAGATCATCTAGCATCATAGCTATATTAAAGTTTAGGATAGCTGATTCTCTAAGTTTTTATTTAATTTATTAGCGATGATGTGATCTTATATGCTTTACAAAATGTTATCTCTTTCGTTAAATTTTAGCCATTTATGCATGGTCTGCCCTCATTTTTATATTTTTGAAAAAATGTTTAATTAATAAGTCAATTCAAGAATTATTGTAGGAACTATTACATTGGATATTTTGCCTTTAATTATGCATTATAATTTAATTCATATTCAACATCTGATGACCATGTTTTTAGTAACTTATATCAATACTATAATTATTTTATAAAGTAGACAACTCTATTATTTAAGCAAGCAAATCTTTCCATTCAAAAATATTAGAAAGATCATAGACTTCACAATCAAAAATTAACAAATTAATTCAAAATAACAAATGTTGGCTCAAGACTTATTCAGTCGGACAAACACTTATATTCAATAAAAATAATAGATAATAGCACTGATTTAACACCTAAATAGTTTTATGAATTATAACACAAATCTTAAAGTCATAATTTTTGTCATTAGTGATGTATAAGGCGATGTATAAATTTTGACAAAGTAATCATAATCTTTAAGATAATTGAAGGAGCGATCAGTCTTTGACAATCAATTTAACAAATTTTAACAATTTGGATAGTCATGAGGCATATTTGAAATAATGGAATAGCCAATAAATTACTTTGTTACCTCTATCTTTGGGTAGAAATAAATCATATTTTAAAATGGTTAGCATATTTTATAATTCTCAATCTTTATTTAATTGCCATCATGAGCCATCTATCGATAATTACCCTTAAGTTATTTGAAAATTAACTATCCAATATTTTATTAAATTAAATATCTTCATATTCAATCTTATATAGTATCACGTATCCTTAACTGCTATTATACTTATTACCTTAGTTGTCAATAATTATATTGATTTACAATGGAATCAGCATGGCTTATTTTTATCATCTTGATAGTGTGTAAAGCGGACTACGCTCCTGATGGCTTTCGCGACCAATCGCCTCCAACTCCACAGTCATAATTCAAAGAGTTTCCAAAAATACTGTGGACCTATTGGTCCAGCGGACTCGACAACACAAAGATTTGGACTAAACTGTGTCTTAACAATCTTCGCCACTTTAGCCAAATGAGCGGGTACGAACTCCAGTTCCTTACTGATCAAAACTACACTAACTATCTGTCGGCCTAAAACAGCCTAAGAATGCAGGGCTATGTGAATCTACTGTAAAAGAACAGACTGGGAGTGCAAGCGAAATCCGATCTCTTGCGCGCCTTTCTGATGTAC